>ERZ773145.70-NODE-70-length-98135-cov-6.159594_pt1 | contig 98135 bp, 85 predicted proteins | sample MGYA00580848_ERZ773145 | MGnify/ENA primary metagenome ERZ773145 (study PRJEB29015, sample SAMEA2737858) | human gut metagenome | biome: human gut; feature: human-associated habitat; material: faeces | place: China | collected 2012 ... | reverse complement strand
TCCATGTGTTCAACCTAGTTCATAAATATGTGTCCAGAATTCTGGGTACATATCAAGAAGCAGTTGGGTGTTTTTGTATTTTTCGTGAAGTGGCATTACTCCCGGTTTTTCAGTGCCTCTTCCATAGGAATCTTCCGGATCTTCTTATATTGCAGGAAACTTAATAATCCGTAACATACAATATCCCAGATCACAACCTGAACATAGATAGATGTTCCGATATGAACATTTTCCAGCCAGATATCAAAAGTCCGGAAGAGATAGACAATCATTGTCTTCAGGATGACCGTAGAAAGCGGCAGACTGATTGCTACACTGACAAGGACAGCTATCGCGGTTGAAATAATGTAGATTTTTCCGATTTCTCTGTTGTTGTAACCGAGAATCTTCGTCAGGGAAATCGATTCCGCATTTTTCTCCAACACAATCTTAGAGAGCAGATAGATAACGATGACGAAGATAATAAGGGAAAGATATTTCATCAAAGGCATCATACGTCCCATCGAATCATTCATCTGGTCACTTAACTTTGAATAATCCGAAGGTCCCATCGTACTGTAGATGAAACTGTCATCTAAATCATCCAGCGCTTTGTCAGAGAAATATCCTGTGAAATAATCCGCATCCTTCCCGAATGTGTCATTGTAATTATCAATGCTCATAAATACGGAGAAGGCCGCCGGGTAATTGAAGCTGCCGGCAATCCGGAAAGAATATTCTTTATCGCCATATTTTTCTACTATTTTAATCGTATCGCCCACTTTATAATTGTTCAGTTTCATGAACGATTTTGAGATGATTATATCCCCTTTTTCCGCAGGCATAGAAACCTGTGTCAGATACTTTGAATTATCTGCGATTCCATATACAAGCACTTCTTTTCCGCCATCATCCGCAAGCGCAGTCAGACAGTATTTTTCAGCAGATGAATCGTCTAGCTCTACCGGTGCTTTGAGTGTATATTGATAGTTTGCAATCAGGTGGTCAAGCACATTGTCTGTCTGGTCATTTAAGATTGGAAGCATGCTGGCAGAGAAGATAAACAGGATATTTGCCATTAGGATACCAATCGCCATCGTGATATAGTTGGAGCGGTTCTGCAGGATTGTACGAATCCGGAACCTTGTCAAAAACTTGAAGTCCGGAAGCTTTGTCACATGTTTTTTCTTACGTTTTGACAGATCATGCCGCAGGAAGTTAAGCGGTGACAATCCAAGCATTGATCGAAGCGCAAGGTAGTTGATCACTAACAGAATCACAATCGGAATCACAGTCGTAAGCAGAAAGGCGTTTGCATTCCAGACAACCTTGAATACAGGCAGAGAGTAGGAATGGTAATACATGTCCTCCATGAATTTACGAAAACAAGTGTAACCGCCGATATTTCCGATCACTGCGGCTGCAAGGAATACGTACGTTGGTGCAGCCATGTAATGCCGGATGATTTCGCCTTTTGTATATCCGGAAGCTCGCAGGGTTCCGATGGCACCGGCTTCCGATTCAATCGTGCTGAAAGTCATAAGTGCGAAGATGAATGCAAGTAGTGCTATCATGATATAGAGCATCATGATCGTGCTGTTTGTATCGCCATCCATATCTTCCCTTGTAAATGAGATCGCTTTATTGTTCTGCCGCATCAAAAAATCGGTTAGGTAATTTCCCTGTGGAGCGAGTTGTTCGGACAATGTATTCATCAGGTCTGTGCTTGCGTCATAAGAAGCCCGGTCATCAAGACTTCTGTCCGAAAAACGATATGCAAAGCTGTAGGTAAGCTTGCTTTCGGAGAATTCCTTGAAATAATCTGCAGTGACAAACCCCATGGTAAATGTCGTTGCGCTGAACATCGAATCAGAGTTATTCTCGAACAGACAGCTATAATCCGGGACAGCAACTGTTCCGCAGATTGTTAAATCCTTTCCGTCAAAGGTGAGGGTGTCACCGATTTTGAGATTGTTGTTTTCTGCAAAGAGGCGGTCGATGGCAAGTTCTCCGTTCTTCTCCGGGGCGTGCCCTTCAAAGATCGAATATGTATTTAACGCCTCGCGGTTTTCGTAGAGACGGATGGAATAATTGCTGTTGCCTTCAAAGGTGTAATCAAAATTATAGAAGTATTGTTTGTAGATGGTTGCTTTTGCTGTGTCTGAATCTTCCTGATCAGCGATCTTCTGCAGTTCGGCCACAGAGATTTCACTGTTCGTAGAGAAATGTCCATCCTCTAATTTATATGTCTCGATACCATCGTCGTAGGTGTACATCATGCTCAGCGAAGTAACCAGCATACCACTGACGATTGAAATCATAAATGTCAGAAACAAAAAGATGGATATGTATTTCCCTTTTTCTTTTCTGATATCCCGAAGAATACGTTTACGCAGTGGATTTTTGATTGTTTTATCAGCCATATGCATTCACCTACCAATCTAATTCCATCGCCGGTGTCTTTGTTTCGTTTGTATATTCTTTCCGGATCATACCGTCGCGGAGCTTGATCACACGGTCTGCCATGAGTTTGATGGCATCGTTGTGCGTAACGATGATGATGGTATTTCCGTATTTCCGGTTGACGTCTTCAATCAATTTCAGAATATCCTTGGAGGTATTGTAATCAAGGGCGCCGGTTGGCTCATCGCAGAGCAGCAGATCCGGATTCTTGACGATGGCACGACCGATGGATGTACGCTGCTGCTGACCGCCGGAAAGCTGGCTTGGAATCTTATCCTTATGCTCCCAAAGTCCAAGTGTATGAAGCAGGTCATCGACATCAAGCGGGTTGCTTCCGAGGTAAGCGCCGACCTCGATATTCTCCTTGACGGTCAGGTTCGGGATCAGATTATAGAACTGGAAGACGTAACCTAAGTGTTCACGTCGGTAGAGCGTCATCTGCTTTTCGTTCATGGCAGACATGGCAGCACCGTTGATGATGATCTCTCCCTTATCATAGCTTTCGATGCCGCCGATGATGTTCAACAGGGTAGACTTACCGGAACCGGATGGCCCGAGCAGGACGCAGATCTCGCCTTTTCCGATACCGGTAGAAAGTCCTTTTAAGACTTGTACACGGTTGTCTTTTTCACCATAGAACTTTTCAAGATTGTTGATTTGTAAGAACATGATTTTCCTCCTTTTATGTGACTGCGAATCGTGAAGCAAAACACGAATGCAGGTGATGGTAGCGAGTTGCAGATTATCACATTTCTACGCAGACTCGCTCGCGCTCACTTCCGCACATAGCAGACACTAAACTCACAAAGCACCAATTCTGCGAATTGTTACTCCGTTCGTTAAGTGCTGATGTGCTACAATGGTCTGCTTAAGAACATGTGATAATCTACAACTCTTACCTACCATAATGCTCGTGTTTTGCGATTACGTGATAGGCAGTGAATATAAAACTCCCAAATGCATTAACCTTTTTCTATTCTCATACGTGAAAACATATGAATATATGTTCATATATAAAATAAACGTGTAATACAGGTTTGTCAAGCGTATTTTCGCTTGCTTTGATGGATGTTTTATGTATTTGGTTAATTGCCGTGGTTATTATAACGCAAAAAGTTAGTCAAAACAAACCATTTATGCAGGATTTTTGAGCTGTTGGGAAATTTTCTCATTTGTGGGTGGCTGGTTGGGTAAAAAAGTTTAGAATAGGGAAAATACTCCAATAGGAAGAGTGAGAGAAGCAAGCGGGTTGGGTAAAAAAGTCCGGAATCAGGAAATTACTCCAATAGGAAGCAGATAGAGAAAAAGAAAGTATGGATTGAGAAACAAATCACTCTGTGATACCATAGGAAAGAAATAGAAACAAACAAGAAAACAACCAAGGTACATATGAAATACAAGAAAACAATAATCGATAATTCTTGGAATAAAATCAGGAGGAAATACAAGTGGAACCGAAAGCAGTCGTGAATTTACGAAAAGGAGAAGGTCGTACCATCAAGGCAGGTGGACTCTGGATCTTCGACAATGAGATAGAGAGCGTGATGGGAAGTGTGGAAGATGGCGATATTGTCATCGTGCGTGATTTCGATGGATATCCAATGGGACGCGGATTCATCAACCGGAAATCCAAAATTACCGTTCGAATGCTGACTCGAGACGCAGAGCAGGATATCAACGAAGCATTTCTCCGTATGCGGGTCAAGAATGCCTGGGAATATAGAAAAGCTGTGATGCAGGGCGATGATCTTACATGTTGTCGTGTGATCTTTGGTGAGGCGGATTTCCTGCCGGGACTCGTGATTGATCGGTTCTCGGATGTGCTGGTGGTGGAATCCCTCGCACTTGGCATTGATTTATATAAGGAACAAATCGTGGATTTGCTGAAAGAGATCATGGCGCAGGATGGTGTCAAGATCCGCGGCGTATACGAGCGGAGTGACGCGAAGGTGCGCAAGAAGGAAGGACTTGCTCCATATAGAGGATGCATCGGTGCGGAGTTTGATCCGGTTGTTGAGATCGTGGAGAACGGCGTGCATTATAAGGTCGATGTAGCAAATGGACAGAAGACAGGATTCTTCCTTGACCAGAAATACAACCGGCTCGCGATGCAGAGACTGGTTAAAGGTCTGACCAGAGGAGAGCAGGAGACGCCGTTGCGCGTGCTTGACTGCTTTACACACATGGGAACCTTTGCATTAAATTGTGGCTATGCTGGGGCGAGTGATGTGTTAGGACTTGATATTTCAGAGTTTGCTGTAGAGCAGGCAAGAGAAAATGCAAAGCTCAATCATCTGGAGAAGACTGTACATTTTAAAGAGGCAAATGTATTGGACGAGCTTCCAAAGCTTGCTGAAGCAGGTGAGCAGTTTGATGTCGTAATCTTAGACCCACCGGCGTTTACCAAGTCACGCGAAGCAACCAAGAATGCAATCAAAGGATACCGTGAGATCAACCGGAAAGGCTTGCAGCTTGTGAAAAACGGCGGGTATTTTGCAACCTGCTCCTGCTCCCATTTCATGACGCAGGAATTGTTCACGAAAGTAATTGGTCAGGCAGCAACTAGCGTGCACAAGCGCCTTCGTCAGGTGGAATTCCGGCAGCAGGCACCGGATCATCCAATTTTATGGGCAGCGGATGAGAGTTATTATTTGAAGTTTTACATTTTTCAGGTTGTTGAGGAAAAGTAAGAGGTGTAGTAACAAGATGGGAAAGCTGAATGTGTTTTAAGAAGATAAGAGAGTAGATAATCATTATATAAGTGGCTATCTACTCTTTTCGTTTATAGGGTTTCTTTTCATCTGTTTGGTTCAGAAGATAATCAATGCTTGTTTTATAAATCTTGGATAGTTTAATCAGAATATTTGTGGGGATATCATTTTCTCCGGTTTCATATTTCGAATATCCTGTCTGGCTCATATCCAGAAGTTTGGCCAGATATGTTTGTGATATATCATTATCTTCCCTAAGCTCTCTCAACCTGTTTTTAGTAGAAAATTTACGCACAAAATCACCTCGGATGTATTGTACTTTAATCTAAAACAGGTTAAAACGATTTGTAATAAGATTTTAATATGCAATACAAAAGTATAAGAGGAGAGGATAAGTTATTATGAAGAAGAAAATGTTATTGCAACTACATTTGTAACAGTTGTTCTTGTTGCGGGTATAGCATTTATTGTTAATGGCTGTGCGGATAAAAATACGGATAGTTCCCAGACTGCAAACACAGAGACAAGTGCGACTATTACAGATGCAGATACAGCAGAGAAAGAATCCGTTGATATAGTAGATGCTGACACAGCCAAAGCAGATTTTGATACCGTCAAGACGGGGTCTGAAACTGTCAAGGTAGATGATGCTAAGTCTGAGGATAACAACTCAGGCAAAGAGCCAGCAACACAGGCACCTGCTACCATTGAGACACCAACGACTCAGGTTCCTACCACACAGGAACCAAGAACGGAAGAGCCTACAATTGCTCACTAGCACATATGGAAGACAGTTGTAGATAAAAAAGCTTATGATGAACCTATTTATGAGGAGCAGGATGTGTATGAGTGGCACTCTATGTGGACTGATGGCAGTTATGCTGATGAATTCAGAGATAAGGAGGTTATGTTTGTGTGCACTTACAATGATGAAACATGAAATTTTCTTGCAGAGCGATGTTAGGGTATGTCGGATAAGATATTTACATAGAGCGAATGACTTGCCTATTAACAAGGGCGGATCGAATTAGGGAAAAGATGAAATCTTGGTTAGTGTTAAATTTTTTAATATTATATGTATGTTTTTTTTTAATATACATATAATATTAAAGGAATATAAATATACAAAATGTATTTACTTTTACCATGATTGTGTTAAAATGTGTATAAAGGAGGTAAAAAAATGAATAGACATTTTTATCTTTTAACACTTGATATATATGGTATAAAAAATATTGCAAATCCAATTCATTTAGATTTTTATAAGAAGACAATTAAAAGGGATTTTAATCCCGAAAAATATAAGATTAAAGCAATTTATGGGGAAAATGGATCTGGAAAAACGGCAATAATTACTGCAGTTAAACTTCTTAGAAATTTATTGATTGATAAAAATTATTTATCTGACCATGAGACACAAAAATCACTAGTTGAAATTATAAATAAAAAGACAAGGAATGGATATATTGAATGTGAAATATACGTAGATATAGATGAAGATAGAGAAATTTTGGATTATTATATCTCTTTTGAAATAAAAGATGATGGCAGAATTTATATAACAGAAGAAAGATTAAGTCGCAAAAACGGAAATTATTCAAAAAATTCATATTTATGTGTGTTTGAGTCAAAAGATGGGGCATTAGAGAAGTTTGGAAATGATAAGGTGTACGAATTTGTAAAAGAAAAAACTTTGAATTTATTAGATAAACAGTCATTTGCTTCTAGTATACTTACAATGATGAATGATTTTCCGCATGATAAAGATTTAAATAATGATTTTGTAACTGTAATAGAATTGTTCGCATTTGCAATTTCATTAAATGTTTGCATTGACAATGCAGATATTCATACAAATAATCGGTTATATCAAAAAATACAAAGTATAGAAGAAAATAAAAAAGATTCTTTTACAAAGGAAACATTTAATCAACTAAAGAGGGAAATACTTGAAGCTTCTGGAAGAGATATTTTGGTGCCTAAAAATTTATATAGTTCATATGAAGAACAAATCGCAAAACTTAGTATGTTTATTCAGATATTTAAACCAGAGCTCGTAAATATTGAAGTAGATAAAAAAGATTTTGATCAATTTTATAAATGCAATCTGAAAATGATATATGAAAATTATACTTTGGATCAAGAGTTTGAAAGTCGTGGAATAAAAAAAATGATGGATTTATTTTATTATCTTGAAGATGCATGTATGGGAATGATCACATTTATCGATGAATTGGACTCTAATATAAATGATGTATATCTAGATAAAATAATTGAATATTTTATATTATATGGAAAGGGGCAGCTTTGCTTCACTTCTCACAATCTCTCTCCAATGTCTGTGTTGAAGAAGAATAAAAATGCTATAACATTTATTTCCAGTGTTAACACAGTTCATACTTGGGCTAATAACGGTAATTTGAGTCCTGAGAATGCATATAAGAATGGTTTTATTGAGGATTCGCCATTCAATGTTGATGCATCGGATTTTCTTGGAATATTAGGAGGTACTGATGAGTAGGCAAATATTATTTTGCGTGGAATCCAATAATAAGGCTAGAACTGATTATCAGTATATTGAGGAGACATTGAAAAGATTTTATAAAGTGGATAGAAAGATTAGATATAGAGCAATATATTTAGGATCAAAAACGAAATACAATGCGAAAGATAAAGTAAGAGAGATAAATAAAAATATTAAAACATTTATAGGTGAGACAACTGTTATTTATTTTATTGATGTTGATGATTATGATACTTCTTATGACACAAAGAAATTATATGATGATATAGAAATCTATTGTAAAAAACATGGTTATGAGTTCGTTTTTTTTCATAAGGATGTCGAGGATGTTTATTTGGGGAATTCAGTTAAAGATAAGGAAAAAGTAAGTAAGGTTGCTGAGTTTAAAAGAAAAAAAATGATAGAAAATGTAGATGAGTTTATGTTGAGAATGGACTATCATAAAAGACATTGTAGTAATATACTTAAAGTATTGGATAAGTATTGGCAGAGAAAGTAGACAGTAAAACTACATATACAAGAAATGTTCATTTAAACAAATTATCTGATGATACAAGAAGCATCTAAAGGAGAATCGTTATGAATAAACATATAGAAAAAGCAATGGAGCTTCGAAACGAAACTCCAATGGTAAGCAACTGTTCCCAGACGATTATGCGTTGTTATGCTGAGGATATGGGAATTTCAGAAGAAATGGCAGCAGGGCTTGGCTGTAATTTCGGTGGTGGTATGAAATGCGGCGGTATCTGTGGCGCAATCACAGGTGGTTTGATGGTGCTTGGTGCCAAGGGCGTTGAGAATCCGGCAAAGGTAAATGAGTTTCGCAGGAAGATTGCGGAGAATCATGATGGAATGGTGAACTGTGTGGATCTGCTTCGCGCAAATGCGGCGAAGGGTGGCAACAAGAAGGAACATTGTGATAAGATGATTCAGGAAGCAATCACGCTTATAGATGAAATGGTGTAAAAATTTCTTGACGAAATTTATTATGTAACATAGAATGAGATTAATACAGTGAAAAGGAAGAAATCAATGTTCTGGAAGATGACAACATTGCAATTGAAAAAAGGTTACATTTTCGCTCCTAACGGGGATAGTGCGCCTTTTTTCAGGAATAAAGTCTGATTCATCAGAACCATTCTATGTAAATCAAGGTACATTATCTCCTTAACGATAAAATATAAGTTAAGGAGATTTTTTATGTTTAAAATTAAAAAACAAATTTCGAAGTTGTACATGGCGTCCATCTTAGGCAATCTGTCGCTGACGGGCGCGTGGGTCGCAATTCTTGCAGCGAGAGGATACAGTCTGATCAAAATCGGAATTGCAGAAACGGTGTTTCATATTTTCAGTTTGACGTTTGAGATACCATCGGGCGTTTTTGCAGATGTATTTGGACGAAAGCAGATGCTGGTGGTGAGCAGTATTATGCGTGTGATCGGAAGCATCTGCATGATTTGCTCAAAGAATCTGACGATGGTGTGTGTGGCAATCGCGTGTTTTGCAGTTAGCTATAATTTTTCCTCGGGATCTGGGGATGCGCTTGCATATGATTCGCTGAAATTAGTTGGTGAGGAGGTACGGTATGAGCGTTACGCATCCAATCAGTTGATTTTGTATCGGCTCTGCAATGGCATTTCTACATTGTGTGCAGGTTTTGCACTATTTGTTGGATATAAGATTGCGTATGCGTCGGATATTTTGGTGACCGGTATTCAGATTGGCGTGCTGTTGTCACTTCGCGAGATTCATTTGAATCACACAGGCGCGGAGCGGAAACAGGCGGTGTTGCAGTCGGTATGGAAGGAACTCAGAGGTTGTTTCGTGGAGAGTCTGCGTTTTCTGAAAGAGTCGAAGCGGGCAGTGTTTCTGATGACATGTAATTCCTTTGTCGGTGCGGTTGATATTGTATTGCTGTTTTTCTTACAGGCGAAGCTGCCGCAGACGGGTATGCCGGATTCAGCACTTGGAATAGCCTTGTTCATTATGGAGATGGGAGGAATCCTTGGAGCCAAGCTGATCTTGCAGTGTAAGAAGTTACGGTATCGCTGGGTGTTTGTGATAACGTCTGTGCTCGTTTTATGTGGCGTTTTGATTGAACATACAGGCGTCGCGGTACTTATGACGCTGGGCGGATTTGTAGCGGCATGCAGTGATGATGCATTGCAGGTTCGCACAGATGCAATCTTACAGGAAATGTTTCCGTCTGAGCAGCGGGCAACGCTGATATCAATGGAATCTTTTACATTTTCCATGATTATGATTGTGTTGTCGCCGCTTGCAGGAATTGTATTTTCCGTGTGGTAAAAAGAATTGCCGTCGATTCCTATTCGGAGTCGGCGGCAATGTATTGTGAAAATTCAGAAATATAACATAGATGAAAGACATTAAATAGAAGTTGTTAATTCCGAAACTGCACGCGGCGAAGCTTGGGGAACAAGCGGAGCGGGAACCCGCATTTGACCTTAGAGAAGAGGGAAGAATACACGGCAGTTTCGGCCTTTTTTGATTTCGTGGGATGTGTGTGTTGGTGCCGTTGAAATCTGGATGTAGTATACAATAGATATTATAAAAAAGGGGGATTATTGACTGAACATGCGAAATTCCTGACTGAACTTCATTTTTAAGATATTTATATGATAAAAAAGACAGCATAATAACAAAAATGAATTTAGGAGAGAAGGGGGATTTTGAGTCAAAAAGTGCTATTAAGAATGTTATAATACAGATTGACGATTAGAAAATAAATGGATATACTAAAAATAAGAATGGGGGTGAGTATATGCCGAACAAGATTAAGGATTTATTAGAGTTATATAAAGAAGAGATTGATAAACTAGGACGAGAGCATTTGGTAAAAATAATTTTGTATGGATCATATGCTCGTGGAGATTTTCGTCAGGATTCGGATATAGACATTATGATTCTTGTGAATGACTTGGATGATAGCTTGGTTGAATATGAAAATAAGGTGGATGATCTAACCTATGATTTTAATTGTAAATATGGAACAGAAATTATGCCAATTGTAAAAAATATAGACCAGTTTGAATATTGGAAAAACGCATATATGTTTTACAAGAATGTGGATCAGGAGGGGGTCATACTTTAATGGAAAAAGATACAGGAAGTTTTGAAGATATAGCACGGAATAAATTGGCACAGGCTATTGATGATTTGGAATCAGCAGACATTTTATTGGGAGCAGATAAATATAGAGCTGCAAATAATAGAGCATATTATGCAGTATTTCATGCAATTGATGCAGTATTATCTATGGAACCAGTTGCGTTCAAAAAGCACAAGGATGTGATTGCCTATTTTAATAAGAATTATGTAAATAAAGATGTTTTTTCGAGAGATATGGGAAGAAAAATATCCAAGTTAGAAATTATTCGTCATAAAAGTGATTATGATGATTTCTACATTGCCAGCAAATTAGATACAGTAAATCAAGTTACTATTGCAAAAGAGATTATTGGTGAAATAAAAACGTATTTGAATATGGAGTAGTGTTTGAAATACATTTTCTATATGGTAAAAAGAATTGCCGCCGGTTCTCATCCGGAGCCGGTGGCAATGTATTATGAAAACTCAGAAATGTCATTCAGAAGAAAGAAACAAAATAGAAATTGTTAATTCCGAAACTGCACGCGGTGAAGCCTGGGGAACAAGCAGAGCGGGAACCCGCATTTGACCTTGGAGAAGAAGGGAGAATAAGCGGCAGTTTCGGCCTTTTTGATTTCGTGGGATGTGTGATTTTTTGTGCCTTTGAAATCTGGATGTAGTATACAATAGATATTATAAAAAAGGGGGATTATTGACTGAACATGCGAAATTCCTGACTGAACTTCATTTTTAAGATATTTTTATGACGAAAAAGACAAATAAATAATAAAGACGAAATGAAAATACCACCTTCACGGTGGCATTTTTTATGTTCAAAACATGATATTCTATATCCGACAAGTTATGAATTCGGACAAAACGATTGCACGATCGCCATGACGACGATCAATCCGAATACAACGAGGATGTCTAACACAACCACACCCAATATGCGCAGCGATTTTTTTTCGTGTTGGCACAGAGGCATAAGCTGTCGTACATGGAGATAGTCGAAGATCGAAGCTACGATAAAAAGCATCATAACGAGTGCAAATACACGTTCCACCCACAGTGCCGCTCCGAAGGTATTGTTTACTTTCATGGATAAGCAAAACCATGCCAGAAATATATAGGTAAGCAGTGCAACCGCCATCTTCCAAGGTGTTTTGGAATGGAAACCGGGAGGGGCAAACTGTATACGTTTTGTGGAAGTACCGGGATCGTTCTGTGTTTGAGCATTTGAACGATTGGAAGATGAACCGGATAAATCTCCGGTGAAGGCTTGACCAGCGTGGGTATAAGGAAAGATTCCCCCATTTGCTAACAACGCCTGACGTAATTCCCCGATGCTTTGATACCGTTCCGCCGGGTTCATCTGTGTACATTTGGCAGTAACAGCATCAATATATGGATTCTGGCAATGCGATGCTTCTGCCATTTCCTTCAGAAGAATCCCCATAGAATAAATATCTGTCTGCGGGGAGGATTGTCCAAATCCGTATTGTTCCGGGGCGGCATAGCCCTGTGTACCAAGCAGGATTGTATCAGAATCTTTTGCAGCTGTATGGTATTTGGCAGCGTTGAAGTCGAGCAGCACGGCTCGGTTATAACTGGTGATGATAACATTCGATGGTTTCACATCCCGGTGGATGATAGCCGGATTATGCTGATGTAACTGTTCGAGGATTGCGCACAGGTCAAGCATATATTGAAGCATCTCGTTCGGCGATATATCTGCGTGGCGGATCTTATCCTGCAGGGATGTTCCGGAGATATATTCTTCGATGACAGTAAGCTGTCCCGCCTCTTCGTAATAGTTTATGATCCGCGGTGTACCTGCGACAGGATTGCGGTATAACTCGGCATAGACGGCGAGGTTATAGACATCAAGCACTTTTTTGATGGCAATCTTTTTTGTCTCCTGGTGCTGAACTAAGTATACATGATGCGGTTCATTTATGGCGGCTATTGGTTTATAATACGAAATAGCGAGACGCTGATCGAGATCCATATGCGTATATCCTTTCTATAGAGCAGGGATATTGATTATACTTCGTCAATCAATTATCCGTGCTGGTTAGTGCAGCTTTGGTAATCGGTAGTCTGATGGATTTATTATAACAGATTGGAGGATGAAATGAAGGAGAAAAATACAAAGGAATTAAATGAAGTCTTAGGAAAGACACATCTTTCGGACTTTGAGAAATATTGCGCGGAGAATAAAGAAAGTGTAAGCGATAATTCGGAAGCATTTTCTATCTATGTGAAGAACCTGCTACAGGAAAAGAAGCTTACCCAGCAGTATGTGTTCCTGCAGGCAGATATTCCGGAGCGGTATGGCTATAAGCTGCTGTCCGGGGAGAAGCGTACGCGGCAGAGGGATGTGATCCTGCGGATCTGCTATGCGGCGAAATTCAGTCTGGCGGAGACGCAGCGTGCACTTAAAAAATACGAGATGCCGGAATTATATTCGAAGGTCCCAAGAGATGCACTCCTGATGATCGCGTTCAATGAGCGGCCGGGAAGCATCCTGGACGTAAATGATCTGCTTAATCAAAAAGGCTTGCAGCCGCTTCGGACAAGCGGAGTGCAGGATTAGAGAATAAATTTGCCACTGCTACGGGGGCAACGAAGCCGGATAATTTATGGGATAATACTTGTGGGGATACAAAAGAAGAAAATGTCATAAACGAAGAGAATCGTTAGGATGTTTTCGATAAACTGCCACCGGGCAATGCGCGGGGGTATACCACAAGAAAAGGAGGAAGAGGTTCATGAAAACTTGGAAATTAGTGTCCGGTATTTTATCCATGATTTTATTCGTCATCGTAACATTCCAGTCATGTGCAGCGGGCGTTGCCAATTCGCTCGAAGCAAATGGCGAGACATCCGGCTCTGCAGGCGTATTGGTAGCAATTCTGATGCTTGCAGGCGGAATCGTATCGGTTGCGACGAGAAACGCTGAGAAAAAGGGCGGAAATATCGCTTTGATTGTTCTGTTCGGCCTGGCGGCACTGGTAGGATTTACCGGTTTCGGAAGCTTCTCAGATCTTGCAATCTGGGCAGGCTGGTGCCTGATCAACGCGATACTTGCAGTCGTTGCGATTGTAACAAAGAAGTAATTACATAGAAATTCAGGAGAAATGGTGTTTAAAGGCATCCGCAGTTTGCGGGTGTCTTTTTTATAGAAAGTAAGTTTTCAAATTTAGCGAAATATGGTACAGTTTCGTTAGATAACACGAAAAGAGGAACGATTATGACACGACAAACAGGCAGACCGGCCGATGAGACAGGCAGGCTGGCAAAGGAAATACGGACCTATGATTTTTTGGATGCAAACCATGTATGGTATGAGCGGATTGACCACGAAGCAGCGATGACGATGGAGGTTTGCGAGGAGATTGACAAGGCGTTGGAGGCGACAATCTGCAAGAACCTGTTCCTGTGCAATCGCCAGGAGACGAACTTTTATCTGCTGATGCTGCCGGGACATAAGAAGTTCAAGACGAAGGATATCTCAAAGCAGTTAGGCGTGGCGAGACTTTCCTTCGCGAAGGATGCTTATATGGAAGAATACCTGGATATCACGCCGGGCTCCGTGAGTGTGCTTGGGCTGATAAATGATACGGAAAATCACGTACAGCTTCTGATGGATAAGGATCTGGTGCAGGATGAATATGTAGGCTGTCATCCATGTATCAATACGAGCAGTCTGCGCCTGAAGATGGACGATCTGTTACATGTGCTGCTTCCGGCGATGCACCACGAGCCGATTTTCGTGACAGTGGAGGATGAGGAAAGTCGAATCAGTTAAAAATTGTAAAATATATAGCTATTTTTGTAGATTCATGATACACTCAATTTAACTTGACAGAGGGGGTGAACGCGTGGATACGATGCAGATTGTGAATCAGCTCGATGGTTTGCATAAGAAGTACAGACAGGCGATGTATTTATTCGCAGCTCCAGTTGTATTGCTGGTGATAGCCTATATAGGGGCACCGGGAATGGGGGCGATGGCGGGCACAGTAGTTGCGGTATTGATGTTTGCGGTACCCGTTGGAACCATTTATGCATCCGGCAGGATGTCAAAGATCAACAAGGAATATCAGATGATCTACAAGAATGCATTTGTTGTTTCAATATTGAACAAGACATTCTCGGATGTTCAGGTGAACTGGGAGTGCGGATTTACGAGACAGAATGTCGAGCAGATGGGACTGTTGAAGCTTGGAAATCGTTTTGATTCCGAAGATCTGATCCACGGAGCATATGAAGGTGTCTCCTTTGATCAGGCGGATGTCACGATCAAGAATGTGACGGGAAGCGGAAAGAACCGGCATACAACGACGTATTTCAAAGGACGGGTATTCGTGTTTGATTTGCAGAAATCCGATATACGTTCTGTTGGTATCCGGTCGAAAAATTTCCAGTATTATGGAAATCTGAATGGATTTCATCACGAGAATGTGAAGCTGGAGAGCGAAGCGTTCAACCGGGAGTTCAAGGTGATGGCAGCCTATCCGGTCGATGCGTTTTATGTGCTTACTCCACAGACGATGGAATGTGTGACAGACCTGTACCGGCGTGCAGGAAATGTAGCCCTGCGGTATCTGGGTAACAAGCTATATGTGGCAGTCAATACGACAGGAAATGCATTTGATGGTGATATCAAGAAGCCATTCGTCTATGTGAATGAGATCAATAAGATTAAAAATGATTGTGCTGTGATTATGGATATCATACACCGGCTGCGGATTACAGATGCACAGTAGCATTTTTATAATCAAACAATGTAATTTCTATGAAAAAGAGAGGAGAGCAAATTATGGAAGCAATTATTACAGTGATTATTGTACTTTTGGTCTGTATCGTGATCTGGTACATATCAACATCGAATGGAATCAAGCGGTCACAGCTTAAGGTGGAGGAAGCAGAGTCCGGAATCGATGTGGCACTCACGAAGCGTTACGATGTGCTTACGAAGATGCTTGATGTCGTAAAGGGATATCAGGCACATGAGAAGACAGTTCTGACAGAGCTTGTCAAGCTTCGAAGCGGCATGACGATGGCAGAGAAGAATGCAGCCAATCAGAAGATGGAACAGCTTACGAAGGATATCAACATTCTCGCTGAGAATTATCCGGAGTTAAAATCCAGCAACAACTTCATGGAGCTGCAGAAGACGATTGCCGATGTGGAAGAGCATTTGCAGGCAGCCCGCAGATTGTACAATGCGAATGTCAACACGTACAATACGAAGCTTGTTGTATTCCCGAGCAGCATTGTAGCGAACAACATGCATGCGGTAAAGAAACCATTCTTCGAGGCAGAGGAAGCAAAGCGTCAGGATGTGAAGATGAGTTTCTAACAAAATAAAAATCTTAAAACAAAAATCCGGAGCGTTCATGTAAATGAATTCTCCGGATTTTTTATGGCAACGAGGAAAATGCACGCATTATGCGGTGCATTTGACAATCGTTAATCGAAACGCAGCATGTCTCTGCGGGACTGTATATGTACTAGGATGCATCTTGTATCTGACTGTCTCCAAGGCGCCCGTGTTTCTTCATCCATACAAATGCACCCACGCAGATAATAACCGAAAGCATGGATCCGGCAGGCGCCGCAAGCCCCATCGGGAACAATGTATCTGCGAAGAACTTCGAGGCCAGATACGAACCCGGTACACGCAGGCAGATGATCGCAATCATATTGTGGATGAATCCGATATAGGATTTGCCGTATGCACAGAAGTATCCGCTGAAGCAGAAATGGATACCGGCTAATGCACAGTCGACGATATAGCCACGCAGGTATTGTGAACCAAGCACGACAACCGCGGCGTCCTTCGTGAAGATGCCGACGATACCTGCGGTAATCAGTTCCCCGATGATTGCAACGATTATCCCATAGGTAAATGTAATCAGAATGGCATATTTCAGCGTCTTCGATGCACGGTCATGCTTGCCGGCACCGATATTTTGTGCGGCAAGTGCAGAGACGGTTGCAAGCATCGAAGATGGCACGATGAAGAGTGCGCTGATCACTTTTTCGACGATACCGACGGCGGCAGCATCATTTAAGCCACGGCTGTTTGCTATAACTGTGATAATGATAAATGCAATCTGGATACAGCCATCCTGAATCGCAACCGGAATACCGATCTTTAAGATCTCGCCGAGCACAGCACGACTTGGGATGAAATCCTGTTTGCAAAGTTTGATGCCAAGCTTCTGTTTCTTTGTCATGAGCAATGAGATAATAACACTTAACGTCTGGGCGAGTGTCGTGCCAAGTGCGGCTCCGGCGGCACCCAGATGGAGAACTCCCATAAATACATAGTCGAGCGCGATATTTGCTGCGCAGGCAATCGCGATAAAATACATCGGACTTTTCGAGTCACCCATACCACGGCAGATGGAAGCGATGATATTATAAGCTGTAATAAACGGAATTCCGATAAAGCAGATCGTCAGGTACCGGATCGAACCCTCGATTGCTTCGACCGGTGTCTGAATCAGTAACACGATCGGTCTTACAAGCAGCAACAGAACAATCGTCAATACGATGGAAAGTCCCATGAATAAGGTTACGGAGTTTCCGACTGTTTTTGCAATTTCATCCTTATGCCTGGCACCGACGGCACGCCCGATTATGACAGTGGATCCCATTGCCAGACCGACGATCATGACGGTCAGCATGTGCATGACCTGACTGCCGTTTGCAACGGCGGTCGTACTTTCGGTTCCGTTAAACTGTCCGATAATGAACAGATCCGCCATACCATATAATGTCTGTAAAAAATAAGAAAAAAGATATGGAAGCGCAAAATATAAAATCGTCTTGAATACGCTTCCGGTTGTCAGATTTTTTTCCATAGTAAATAAAGCCTCCTACGAAGTCTTTTTCAACCCCGCATCCTATATTAAACCTTACAACAATTGTAAGGTCAATGCCAGTTATGCATAAAATTATAAAAAAATAAGCTTTTTATACATAAAAATGTATTGTATTGCAAAAAAAACGCGTCTTTCGTTGCATTTTTTGTCGCAGGATGCTATATTAAATCGTAAATGTGAAGAAAGGAAGTAAAATATTATGAAACTTAAGAAGTTAGTAGCAATTACATTGTCTGCAGTTATGTGCATGGCAGCACTGACAGGATGTGGCGGAAAGAGCGATTCTGCAAAGAAGACAGCCAAGGTTATCGAGGTAGATCTGACCGATGAGCAGTATGCATTCGGTGTAGATAAGGATCAGCCGGATTTATTAAAGGAAGTAAATCAGTTCGTTAAAGACATGAAGTCTGATGGAACATTTGACGAGATCTGCAACCGTTATTTTGGTGATGGTACTCCGGTTCCTGTGAAGTCAGCAGCTTATGACGAGAGCAAGGATCAGTTGGTAGTAGCAACAAACGCTGCATTTGAGCCATTTGAGTATATGGATGGTGAGAACTATGTTGGTATTGATATGGAGATTGCAAAGGCACTTGCAGATAAGCTTGGTAAGGAGCTTGTAATCCAGAACATGGATTTCGATGCCGTATGTCTCTCTGTTGGCCAGCACAAGTGTGATGTTGCCATGGCAGGTCTTACAATCAAGCCGGACCGTGAAGAGTATGTAGCATTCTCTGATCCATATTACAGCGCATCACAGAAGCTTATCACATTGTCTACAGATACAGAGTTCGATGCCTGCAAGACAGCCGACGATGTAAACAAGATTCTTGAGGCAAAGGGTTCTGACTTAAAGATCGGTTTCCAGAACGGTACAACCGGTCAGTTCTACTGTGAAGGTGATGACGACTGGGGATTCCCAGGACTGAAGATGGAGTCTAAGGGTTACAAGAATGGTTCCCTTGCAGTACAGGATCTGTTAAATGGAAACATCAATTACGTAATCATCGATTCCGCTCCTGCTGAGAGCATTACATCATCTATCAATAAGATGCAGTAATTTGAGAAACGAAAGGATATTTCATGGGAGATATAGGAACTAAAATAGACAAATTCATAGAAATATTCATCAATAACCGTGGGTATGTAAAAGTATTAGAGGGCTTGAAGAATACGCTGATTATCGCTGTGATCGGTCTCGTCATCGGTGTTGTGATCGGTACTTTGATCGCGATGGTGCGTGTGATTCCGAAGTATAAGCGTCTGCCGCGTGTCTTAGATGCCATCTGCCGGTTTTACGTCGGATTGTTCCGTGGAACTCCTATGGTTGTACAGTTGTTGGTATTTTATTATGTATTGCTGCCTCTGATGGATGCACATATGACAGGCGTACAGGTATCTATTATGGTATTTGGCTTAAACAGTGGTGCATACATCTCCGAGATCATGCGAAGCGGTATCCTCTCCGTAGATCCGGGACAGATGGAAGGTGGACGTGCGATGGGTTTGAGTTTTGCTACAACTATGCGCAAGATCGTCATTCCACAGGCAGTCAAGAATATCCTGCCAACACTTGGAAATGAATTTATATCGTTGATCAAGGAAACTTCCGTAGTCAGCTTTGTCGGTGCCTCAGATCTGTATGTGGCATTCAACTTCATCGGAAGCAACAGCTACGAGTTCATGATTCCATATCTGGTTATGGCAATCATCTACATCGTGCTTGTCCTGCTGATCAGCTTTGGAATTAAAATGATGGAAAGGAGCCTGAGAAAGAGTGATAGAAGTCATTGATCTTGAAAAACATTTTGGTGACAATGAAGTCTTGAAAGGCATCAACGTCACTGTGGACAAGGGCGACATTATGGTTGTCATCGGTCCTTCCGGCTCCGGGAAGAGTACATTTTTGCGTTGCCTGAACTGTATGGAGGATCCAACAGGCGGACAGATTATCTTCAATGGTGTCGATATCGCAGACCCAAAGGTTGATATCAATATCCACCGCCGCCGTATGGGAATGGTGTTCCAGCATTTTAATCTGTACAATAACAAGACCGTCATCCAAAACATCATGCTTGCACCGGTCTATGTACAGTGCCAGGATCTGAAGAAGGCGAAACGCCACAACCGGTTCCTTCCGCTTACAAACCTGTTCCGCAAGGAGAAGCAGGAGAAAATCGAAATCACAACGACCAAGGCAAAGATTGTAGCGGAAGCGAAAGAAAAAGCAGAAGATCTGCTGAAGAGAATTGGACTGTTAGACAAGGCAGACGTATATCCGTCTACACTTTCCGGCGGACAGAAGCAGCGTGTGGCAATCGTGCGTGCACTTGCAATGAATCCGGATGTGATCCTGTTCGATGAGCCAACCTCCGCGCTTGATCCGGAGATGGTAGGCGAGGTATTGGATTTGATGAAGGCAGTCGCGAAGGAAGGCATGACGATGATCATTGTTACCCACGAGATGGGATTTGCAAAGGAAGTTGCAAATAAAGTTCTCTTTATCGATGATGGTCAGATCTTAGAGTCCGGCACACCGGAAGAGTTCTTCGGGAATCCAAAGAATCCGAGACTCAAAGAATTTCTGTCGAAGGTGTTGTCATAGTCTAATTAGATTATAGTAAATGCATCAACATTCGAAAAATTCGGATGTTGGTGCATTTTTTTGTTATAGTATATACAGAAGACATATGTATTTTGTAAGATACAGTAAACAGCAATTATGCAACTGTTAAAGACATATCATATATTTCAGTATTCATTCATGTAGATATACGATATGTATGGAGCTTAGAAGTTCTTAATGTTCTGTAATTATATCAGCCATGTTTGAACACGATGTTCAAACAAGCCGCCACTGAGCCATGGATGGCGAATTGGCGGCGGTGGCGGATGGTGTGAACATGTAAATCAGAACATTTAGAACTTCTTAGCTTCAATACATTGTATATCGTGTGAATGGATACTGAAATATATGTGGATATTTTCAGAGCTGCATAATTGCGAGATTGTAATTAAAAAAAAGGGGAGAACTTATGTACCAGATACTTTTAGTGGAGGACGATGAATCCATCTGGGAAGTCATCGCAGATTACATGGACGAGAAAGGAAAAGACACGATGCGGCTGACGCTTGCTGAGGACGGAAGAGCCTGCGAGGGCGCACTCGAACGTCAGACATTTGACCTGATCCTGCTTGATGTGATGCTTCCGGATATCGATGGATTCACACTTTGCCGGACGATACGGAAAAAAGATATGGTTCCAATCGTATTCCTGACTGCGAAAGGAAGCGAGGAGGATATACTCTGGGGCTACGGACTTGGCTGCGACGATTATATCGTGAAACCATTTTCGTTGGCGACACTGTATGCGAAGATACTTGCCATCCTGCGGCGGACAAAGCAGGAGAACCAGAAAGAGACGATTACCTGTGGCGCAATCCGGATGGACAAGCAGAGCTGTCAGGTATTTGTGAAGGAACGGGAAGTACAGTTGCAGAACAAGCAGTATGAGATCCTGCGATTCCTGATGGAGCATAAAAATATCGTATGGTCGCGGGACGCTCTTCTAAACCACATTTGGGGATATGATTACATCGGCGTCGACCGTGTGGTGGATAACCAGATCAAGAAGCTGCGGAGTGCGCTTGGCGAGGAGGGAAAGCGGATTCAGACGGTGGTAGGCAGGGGATATAAAATATTGGATGCGTAGCCATGTGAAAACAGAAACATTATAGTTAGTATTTTATCTGACGTGTGTTCGGGCAAAACAGGCGCAGATAAGAAGGTGGAGGGATGCTTATGAAGTTTACAATCTTACCGGATTTTGAAGCAAATAGAAAAAGGCGTGCAATCCGCAGGCAGAAGCGTGGGCAGAGAAGAGATGCGCGGCAAAGCCGGAAGAACCACTGGTATCTGAAACGGAAGAAGTTCTGGCAGGTGTGGCTGGAGCGGTTTGTCCTTGTGCTTCTGATTCTTGGGATGGGTGGTGCATGGTATTTTCGATCTGTGATGCAGGATACAGAGGATAACGCGGAATTTGAGATGGATCAAAGTCAGGAAATTATTCAGACTTACGTCCAAAGGCGGTATGAAGAACTGATTGCGATGGGAATGAAGCCCGGAAAAGAGTTCGACGATCAGATGGGCGCGTATATGTACCGTATGATTCCGAGCAGATTGATGGGTGCGTATGGCGTATCTGCAGCGGCAGCGGCGATCTATAATGAAAATGGAGAACTCCTAACCGACAGCAATCCACGGTTTTATCTGTACTGTGACCGGTATGAGCCGGTAGGAGACGAGAAAGACCATACGATAAATCTATACCAGTCTTATTATACATGTGCACAGGAACTGTCGGATGAATTCCTTCAGGATTATAACGACTATTTTATCTATGGTGACATCGAAAATGGAGAACGAATGGAATTCGGAGATTTTTATGTAGATGAAGAGAAACGACAGTTTTATTTCAGTACCATTTCTTGTTTAGAGCAAGGGAAAGTGGTAAAAACCTATGATTTTATACCGGAGCATGTAGAGGGCATGGAAACGGTACAGGAAACCTATGACAACTGGACGAGAGAAGGAACACGCTGGTACCCGGTTCTTGGAATGCGGTCGGCGGAAATCACAGAACTTCTGCAGTTTGCATATGATGTGTATGATGATTACAAGGATGACAAACAGTTAAAAGGTGCCGGTGTGACAGCAGAACGGGGATACTTCGCAAAGACATATGCACAATATAACGTGATAGAAGTGAGCAATCTGAATAATAGCAATCCGGAATATACGGTTGTGTTCGCGTATAACTATGATTTCCTTCAGGCAAATCGTGGCTTTGTACAGAAGTTTGTAATCTGTCTGATTCTTGCAATCCTGCTCATCAGTTTCCTATGGGCTCGGTTTACCTACGTGCGGCTTAAGGCAAGGTATGAGCTTGAAGATTACCAAAGGAGTCTCACGAATGCAATGGCGCATGATCTGAAGAGTCCGCTGATGATATTATCCGGTATGGCTGAAAATCTGAAAGAAAATGTGCATACGGAAAAGCGTGAATATTATGCGGAGGAGATGCTTAAGAATATCGCGGACATGAACCGTATGATCGAGCAGTCACTTGGATTCTCGAAGCTTAGCCAGACAGGCAGGGTTGGCAGGAAGACAGAAGTTGATATGCGTGCACAGACGGATGCATTGATCGGAAAATACAAGGAGCTTGCGGAGGCACAGGGACAGCATATTTCCGTGACAGGCGAGGGGCAGATGCGCGGAAATGAGGCGATGCTCCGGCAGATGATCGACAATCTGCTGCAAAATGCCATCCTGCATGGAGAGGAAGACGGACAGATTGAAATCAACATTGGAAATGGCATATACCAGATCCGAAATACTTACACGGGAACGCTTACGACAGAGGCGGCAAGAAAGCTTTTGAGCCCTTACGTCAAGGAGGAAAACCGCAAGCGGACAGGCGGACATGGACTGGGACTTTCTATCGTGAATGAGATCGTGAAGCTGCATGGTGGAAAGCTTCATTTGAAGGTGGAAGAAGGTATGTTTCAAGTAGAAATTAAAATATGATAAATAGTATCATATGAATAGCTTTTCATATGTAAGGGAACGTGCTATAATCGGCAGTGGTTAGTAAGTACTAACTACTGCCGATTTTTTGAATTATAGAAAAGAGAAATGGAGGATAAATTTATGAGTGGTACAGGGAAAAAGACCATTGTCGAATTTCAGGATGTCGTAAAAACTTATGGAGAAGGAGAGGCATTGCAGTATGCCAACAACCATGTGAGTTTTACGATTGAGGAAGGCGAGTTTGTTGTCATCCTCGGTCAGTCCGGAGCCGGAAAGTCAACCGTATTGAATATGCTTGGCGGCATGGATCTGCCGACATCGGGTAAGGTTCTGATCGATGGCGAGGAAGTATCGGCGATGAACGATAAGCAATTGTCAGATTTCCGTGCACGCAAGATTGGATTTATCTTTCAGTTTTATAATCTGATCCCAAGCCTGACGGTACGGGAGAATGTTGCTCTTACCAAAAGCATTGTGAAAGATGCTGCGGATCCGGACGAGATGCTTGCGGCGGTTGGACTTGCCAATCATAAGGATAAATTTCCATCTCAGTTATCCGGCGGCGAACAGCAGCGTGTATCGATTGCGCGTGCGCTTTCCAAGAAGCCACGTATCATCCTTGGCGATGAGCCGACCGGTGCGCTTGATTCTGAGACGGGTGTGATCGTGTTATCGCTCTTGCAGAAGCAGAGCCGCGAGGGAAAGAATACTGTCATCTTAGTTACGCACAATGCGGATATCGCACAGTGTGCAGATAAGGTCATCCGTATGAAAAACGGAAAGATCCGTGAAGTGATTACAAACGAACACCCGCTTGCAGTTGAGGAGGTGGAGTGGTAATGCTATTTCGAAAGATGCTGCGTGAGTTCAAAGCGAACTTTGGACCATTCTTTTCTGTTTTTTTGCTCGCTGCCATTGCCATGATGTTGTTCATCACGATGGAGGGACATGTCGTATCTCAGAATGTGGCGCGAAGCAAATACCACGATGCATGTAACCTTTCCGATATCTGGATGTACGGGGAAGGCTTTACAAGTGACGATCTGAAAGCGGTAAGAAATCTGGATTTTGTGGAGCAGGCACAGCTGCGGATGCAGGTGACAGCGAGTGCACCGAAGCAGGATGGCGCACAGGTCGATCTGTTCTTAATGAAAGAAAATGAAGTGAATACACCGTATCTGATCGAGGGCGAGGATTTTAACCCGGACGATACTGATGGTGTGTGGATTGCAAATGCATTTGCGAAGAAACGTGATCTGCATGTCGGCGATGCATTTACGATCGAATATAATGGTGTGACATTTACGAAGACGATCCGTGGTCTAGTCGAGTCTGTGGAATATGAGTTCCGGCAGGCGGACGGCGATGCAGATACCTATCTGGAGAACGTCACGATGGCATATATGTCGTACGATGCATTTCCGGTTCGGGAGTATGTAACACACCTGATCAAACAGGAGAAGATTACGGCGGCAGATATCAAGAAACACGCAGATACCTATCAGGCAGTGTTCGATAAGTTAGATGAATACGGTATGAGCGTGGATGATCTGTCGCAGGATATGCTTCTGACACTGGTCGAGAAGATGAGTGATGAGAAGCTTACGAAGATGATGCCGTACACACAGATGGTCATTAAGACGACCGACGGAAAGGCACTTGCACACGAGGACGAGATTGCCGATGCAATCAATCACAGATATTCAGCAATGATTGACCGCAAATCAGTACCGGGACTGGCAAGACTTGACAGTGAGCTTGACCAGCACCAGACATTTTCGTATTCTTTTATGATTATCTTCGTTGGTATTGCAATTCTTGTTATTGCAACGTCCATGAAGCGTATGGTTGACAAGCAGCGGACGGAGATCGGAACGATGAACGCCCTTGGTATGAAGAAAGGAAAGATTCTGTTCCATTATTTAAGCTTCAGCTTATTTATTTCCCTGTTTGGTGTGATTGCCGGAATCCTTCTGGGTGTATTCTGGTCATGTCCGTGGCTGATCAGCCTGTTTGCGGAATATTATATTGTACCGGGGCTGCATTCGATCTTCCACCCGATCTATCTGGTTGTCGGAGTGGCAATCGTAGCCGCATGTGTGCTGGCAGATTTCTTAAGCTGCAAGAAGCTTCTGAAGATCCGTCCGGCAGAAGCACTTCGCCCGGCACCACTGAAGCAGGGCAAACGGTGCCTGTTCGAGAAGCTGCCGTTCTGGAACAAGCTTTCGTTCCAGGCACAGTACAACTTGCGCGATGTCTCACGTTCAAAGCTGCGTGCCTTCATGTCGATCATCGGAACTGCAGTTGGTATGCTTCTGATGTTATATGGTGTAGGCTGTAATGAGCTTGTGCCGCAGATGGAAGATATGATGTTTGGCAAATCAACCGTATCCGAATATCAGGTGAAGCTTTCTGCCGACGCATCGCTCTCCGAGGTAAATGCGATGCAGGAGGAGCTTGGTGGAGAACTGGTGATGATCGACCAGATCGAAGTATCCAAGGTGCAGAATCCAACGACGGATGAGAAGAAGAAACAGACGATCACCGTGATCGAGGGGAAAGGACTGTACAATATTCTCGACCTTGACAACCATATCACATCGATCAAGCCGGGGACTGTCAGTGTCAGCCGCAAGCTTTCTGAGACAATGAAGATTCATGTCGGCGACACGATTTACTGGCATCTGTACAGCAAAAATACATGGTATGAAGCAAAAGTTGGGGCGATCTATCGAAACTCTGATACACAGGGAATCGCGTTTTTGAAGGAAGATTTCGAGAAGACCGGAGCAGCCTATACACCGACACTGCTTATGACAGACAACAAGGATGCTGAGAGTAAGAAGACACTTTCTTATGTCAGCGGCGTGAACAGCCAGACCGAGATGAAGGAAGCGTATGAGAAGGGCATGGAGGTTATGAGTATCATGATCTTCGCCATGATCCTGTTCTCCGCCGTGCTGGTTGTAACGGTACTGTACAATTCCGGTTCGCTGTCATTTAATGAGCGTATCAAGGAATTTGCAACTCTGAAGGTACTTGGTATGCAGTCTGCGAAGATCCGCGGCATGCTTTCCAGACAGAATTTCTGGTTGTCGCTTATCGGAATCGTGCTGGGCGCACCGCTTGGAAACATGACATTAAATGCGATGATGAACAGCAACGGAGAAAACTACGATTACATGCTCAAGGTTCCCGCCTTTGATTATGTAATAGCCGGCGTCTTCGTGTTGGTAATCTCCGTTCTTGTCAGCTTCCTGTTCGCAAAGCGGATCAAGAAGCTTGACATGATCGAAGTATTAAAAGGGGTAGAGTAATCCGGCAATCTAACCTCTGCCGAAAATCGTATCCATATCCTGCTCTGGCGCCGTAAGTGGCTGGAGCTGGTAGGTATCAACTAAGAACTTGACAACGGTCTCGGACATGAATGCCGGGAGCGTCGGGCCAAGGTATATCTTTTTGACACCGAGGGAAAGCAGGGTGAGCAGGATGCAGACAGCCTTCTGTTCGTACCACGATAAGACGAGGGTAAGCGGAAGCTCGTTGATGCTGCACGAAAATGCATCTGCAAGTGCGAGGGCAACCTTGATGGCACTGTAAGAATCGTTGCATTGCCCCATGTCTAAGATACGTGGAATCCCGTCGATCTCCCCAAGGTCGATATCGTTAAAACGGTATTTACCGCAGGCGAGTGTCAGGACGAGGGAATCCATTGGTGTCTGCTTTACAAATTCCGTATAATAATTTCGTCCCGGATGGGCACCGTCACAGCCGCCGACAAGAAAGATGTGTTTGATCGCACCGCTCTTGATGGCGGCTATGATTTTGTCTGCGTGGGATAAAACTGCACCATGTGCAAAACCGGTCGTTACAATATGACCGCCGTTAATACCGCTCATGCTGTGGTCGTGCTCATAACCGCCTAAGCGTTTGGCGTGTGCAATCAATTCGCTGAAATCCTTGTGTCCGTCTTTATCTCCGGTGATGTGCTTCATTCCGGCATAACCGACAACGGATGTCGTGTAAATGCGGTCAGCGTAGCTTGGACGCGGCGGCATCAGACAGTTTGTTGTGAAAAGCACAGGGGCAGGGATATTCTCGAATTCCGTCTGTTGACTCTGCCAGCTGGTTCCGAAATTCCCGGCAAGATGCTTATATTTCGCAAGCTCCGGATAGCCATGTGCCGGAAGCATCTCGCAGTGTGTGTAGACATTGATACCGGTTCCTTCTGTCTGTGCGAGCAGTTCTGCCATATCTTTTAGGTCATGACCGGACACGACGATAAATGGTCCCTTCCGGATGTCGGTGTGTACGCGTCGCGGTTCCGGAGTGCCGAAGGATTTTGTATTTGCTGTGTCAAGCAATTCCATACATTTGAAATTAACCTGCCCAAATTCCATGATCAGGGCAATCCATTCTTCCACAGTGTGTTCCCGATTGACCTCGCATAAGCCCTTGTAAAACCATCGGTTGACGTCCTCGTTCTCATAGCTTAAGTTGCGGGCGTGATGCGCATAGGCGGACATACCCTTCAGTCCGAAGAGCAGGGTGGAGCGAAGCGATACGATATCGTTTGCACCATCCCACAGAGAGATAACCGGAACAGGTGTGGAACCGATGCGTTCCCGCTCCGCAATGACACGATGGATAAAATCCCGGATCGCATCGTTATCAAAATTCACATTGGTCAAGGTTGTGAAAAGTCCGTCGATGATCAGACGGCAGGATTCGGACGTGAAATTCTGCTCCTTCGTAGCTGCCTCAGCCAGCTGGATCAGCTCGCATACGAGCTCGTCTTGCAGATTAGAGGTTTCTGGCTGTTTGCCGCAGACACCGGTTGTCACACAGGCTTTGTTGCCTGCGGTCTGCTGACATTGAAAACAAAACATTTCTGACATGATTGTACTCCTTTGAAAATAGATTCTTACGAAAGTATGAACCGGAGAATCTAAATTTATTCAAAAATCGGGTTGTCAAACAAAAATCCTGTGGTATAATACCCATGTATATAGGAAAAAGCGTTGACGGAAAGAGTAGTGCATGGGCACCATCCAGAGAGAACGACATAAGCTGGAAGCCGTTTATGGAAGAAATGTATGAAAACCATTCCCGAGCTGTGCGTAGAAGATGACCGGATGACCGGTTGTTGAAGCGTCACCGTAAGGCATGCGTTAAAGCCAAATGAAGTGAAACACTAAGGTGGAACCGTGTGAAAGCACCCTTAGGTACAAGGTTAAGGCATTGTATCTCAAGGGTGCTTTTTGGTATTTTGCGAAACAACTTCGTAAAGTAGATTGAGACACATATGAATTGTAGTTCTTAAGCAGACCGTTGAAGCACGCTGGTACTTAATGAACGGCAAACTTGTTTGTCGTGAATTTAGTACCACTGCGTGCTGAACCGAGCGAGAGCGTGTCTGCGTAGAATACAATTCATATGTGGCTCCCATACAGTAGGGTTGTTTCGCAATAATGGAAAAAGGAGAATAAGAAATGGTAAACTTCAAAGAAGACGAGCAGTTAAAAACATTGAACCACTCCTGTGCCCATCTGATGGCGCAGGCAATCAAGCACCTGTACCCACAGGCAAAGTTCTGGGTAGGACCAGTCGTTGCAGAAGGCTTCTACTATGATGTAGACCTTGGCGATGATGTAATCCGTGATGAGGATATCGCAGCCATCGAGAAGGAAATGAAGAAGGTTGCAAAGTCAGGCAAGAAGATCATCCGTAAGGAGATTTCCAAGGAAGAGGCTCTGGAGATGTTCAAGGATGATGAGTACAAGTTGGATCTGATCTCCAATTTGGAAGATGGAACAATTTCCTGCTATGAGCAGGGCGACTTTACAGACCTCTGCCGTGGTCCTCACGTAGACAATGTAAAGCTCTGCCGTAACTTCAAGCTGCTCCGTCACTCAGGCGCTTACTGGAAGGGCGACAACAACAATAAGGTATTGCAGAGAATTTACGGTGTCTGCTTCCCAACAGCAGAAGAGCTGGAGGCACATCTGAAGCTTCTCGAAGAGGCAAAGGAGAGAGACCACAGAAAGATCGGTAAGGATATGCAGCTGTTCATGGTAGACGATCTCGTTGGACGTGGACTTCCGATGTTCCTTCCGAAGGGGTATACGATCTGGCAGGAGCTGGAGAACTACATCAAGGATAAGGAGCGTAAGCTTGGCTACCTGCACGTTATGACACCATGTGTTGGTACGGTGAATCTGTACAAGACATCCGGTCACTGGGATCACTACAAGGAAAACATGTTCCCGGCCATGGACGTAGAGGGTGAGTCTTTCGTTCTTCGTCCAATGAACTGCCCACATCATATGATGATTTATGCAAACCGTATGCATTCTTATAAAGACCTCCCAATCCGTATTGGTGAGATCGCACATGACTTCCGTTTCGAGGCGAGTGGTACTTTGAAGGGTATCGAGCGAGGCAGACATTTCTGTCAGAACGATGCGCATTTGTTCGTGACACCGGAGCAGATCGAGGATGAGTTCTCAAAGGTTGTAGACCTGATCTTCAGCACATACAAGGATTTCGGTATCACAGATTATCGTTGCGTGCTGTCTCTGCGTGATCCGGAGAACAAGGTAAAATACCACGATGATGATGAGATGTGGAACACAGCCGAGGATGCACTTCGTAAGGTATTGAATGACCTTGGCATCGAGTATACAGAGGAAATCGGCGAGGCAGCATTCTACGGACCGAAGCTTGATGTAAATGTAAAGCCGGCTGTCGGAAATGAATATACACTTTCTACCTGTCAGCTTGACTTCTGTCTGCCTGCGAAGTTCCAGCTTACTTATATTGACAAAGATGGCGAGAAGAAGACACCGGTTGTATTGCACAGAGCAATCCTTGGTTCGCTGGATCGTTTCATGGCATACATTCTGGAGGAGACAAAGGGTAACCTTCCAACATGGTTAGCACCGGTTCAGGTAAAGGTTATGCCGGTTAAGACAGACAACGAAGAACTGATGGCATACGCACACAAGGTTGTGGATGCGCTGGATGCGAAGAATGTCCGTGTAGAATTAGACGACAGAGCAGAGAAGCTTGGCTACCGTATGCGTGAAGGTCAGGTGGAGAAGGTTCCATATCTTCTGGTTCTTGGCTTCAACGAGGTTGAAAATAACACCGTATCTTACAGATTGCATGGTCAGGCAGATACAACTGTTGTTGGTCTGGATGAATTTGTTGCGAAGATTGAGGAAGAGATCAAGACAAAGGCGAAAAACAGATAATCAATGAGGAAACATCGAGTGCTTAGAGTGATCGGTTGCGTCGTTGGCGCAATCGTGATCATTCTGCTATATGAAATGATTGGAATATTTGCTGCATACAAGAAGCAGCCGGAGCTCTCGGAAGAGACGAAGCAGAGCCTGCATCCCGAAGATATCTATACAGATGCAACGGTTGAAGAACGCGCCTGTATCATTGAAGAAAATGGAGATGCGTTATTGCAGCGTGTCCGCCTGATCGAACAGGCGAAGGAAGAAATCATCTTATCTACGTTCGCATTTCACGATGATGACAGCGGACAGATCATGATGGGCGCTTTGCTTCGGGCAGCGGAGCGGGATGTGCACATCCGTATCCTGGTAGATGGATTCGAGAGCTGGACGGCGATGGAAGGAAATGCATATTTCTATGCAATGTCGTCGCATCCGAATATCGAGATCAAGGTGTATAACCGCGCGAATCCGTTAAAACCCTGGGAGATGATGGGGCGGATGCATGACAAATATCTGATCGCAGATGGGAAAACATACATCCTTGGCGGACGAAACACATACAATTATTTCCTTGGTGAGTTCCCGGGACACAAGAATTACGACCGTGATGTGCTGGTCGTCTGTGAGAATCCGCAGGCGGATAGCTCCGTGAATCAGCTGCTTGCTTATTTTGAGACGATCTGGAGTCAGAAAGATTGTAAATATTTCCATGACAAAGAGAAGCTTGCCGACCGGAAATCCGTCAAGCAGGCGAAGGAAGATGTGCAGGCGGCATTTGCCACTTATTACGATGCACAAAAAGATACAATCACAGACACGGACTTTGAGAAAGATACGGTTGTAACTGATAAGATCATGTTGATCTCGAATCCGATCCATACCGGGGCGAAGGAGCCGACAGCATGGTATGAGATGGGTGTCCTGATGAAGCAGGCGAAGAAACGTGTGAAGATCCACACACCGTACATCATCTGCAATGATATGATGTATGACACCTGGTCAGACGTAGCTGCAAATGTACCGGAATTTACGGTTATGACAAACTCTGTCGCGAATAACGGCAACCCGTTTGGTTCCGCAGATTACCAGAAAAATAGGGATAGGATCAGCAGTACCGGCGTCACAATCTGGGAGTATGAGGGCGGATATTCGTATCATGGAAAGAGCATTCTGATCGACGATGATATATCCATCATCGGCTCGTTCAATATGGATATGCGCAGTGTCTATCTGGACACAGAACTGATGCTCGTAATTCGAAGTAAGGAGATCAACGCCCAGTTGGAATCAGCCATGATGAAATATGAACAGGGTGCAAGACAGGTGCTTGCCGACGGACAGTATGCGAATCCATATCATGTGGAGCCAATCGCACTCACACCGAAACGCCGCCGTAGAGTATTTGTTGTACGGTATCTGCTTGGATGGCTGCGGTTTTTGTTTTAGGGATTTTTATTCTGTAGGAGGTAATGGATTATGATAATGGAAAATGATGAATTTGTAATTCCAGAACAGTATCGGAAAATGTCCGTTACTGAATTAGATGCAGAAGCAAATAAAATGTTGAAGGAGATACAACAAGGGAAACGAATAATTTGAGATAAGAAAAAAGCTGCACAGGGAAAGAATGAAATAGTTTTCTATGTTGAGTAGCAAAAACTCTCTGAGGTTTTGAACAACTTCAGGGAGTTTTTTTGTGTCTTATAGAGATTGTAAAGTGAGGAAGGAAAACAAATATAGATAAAGTTATACTATTTGGTGCAGGTGCGGAACAAGGATATAACCTTGCATTGGGAAGTAAAAACTCACCTATAAAATCGACACATTCCCCTATAAAAATCCCCTATTATCCGATATAATAATATGTGAAAATAATAGTAGTTAATTGTGCGATACAGGAAACATGTTTATACGTGTGAAGTCACCGGGCGGTGTCCGGTGACTTTCCTGTAAATGAGCAAAAACGCGAAGGAGAATAATCTATGATTCGAATGGAGATTGCGCTGATATTGATTCTGGCGTTTGTGGCAGGAATCTATTTCTCGGCGAGGCGGAGACAGACTGCGTTACATAAGACATTTTCGGTACTTTTGATCGTGGTAATCGTGCATCTGATGTTTGATGCTGCGACGATTTATACGGTCAACCACCTTGATCGCATACCGCTTGTGTTGAATGATGTTTTGCACCGGCTGTTTGTCGGTACGATGGCATTGGTGTTGTTCTTTTTTTATCAGTACATCGCGATACTGGTGGAGGAAGAGACCGGAAAGAAGCGGACACTCGATCTGCCGGCACGGATATTTCTGGTAATTTCGGAAGTCGGAGCAATGATGCTCCCCATAGCGTATATTGAGACATCCGATGGGAATTATTCAGCGGGACTTTATGCATATGTAAGCTATGTCAGTGTGGCGGTGTATCTCATACTTTGCTCATGGCTGCTGCTTGCGAACTGGAAGCGGATGGACAACAAGAAGAAATTCGCCATCGGCATGGCTCTGATCTTTGAGTTCACAATCTGCTTCCTGCAGGGATTGCACCATACATGGCTGATCAGTGGAATGGGAATCACGCTTATGACGCTCGCCTTCTATCTGACCTTGGAGAATCCGGATGCGCTGCGTGCGGAGCTTACGGAACAGAAGATGTCGATGCTCTATCTGAAAAGTCAGGTCAATCCGCATTTCTTATATAATACACTTGATACGATCCGGATTCAGGCAGAGCTGGACGGGGATAAGAAGGTTGCGAAGCTTCTGATGCGGCTCGTGGATTTCTTCCGGCTGAGTGTCAAGGTCGACCGTTCCATGGTCACGCTTGATGATGAGCTCGAACTTGTGGAAGCATATATGGAGCTGATGTGCTACCGGTATCCGGAGCTCTTCTGCGATTATGATATCGATCCGGACTTAGGGGCAGTGCAGGTACCGAACTTTATCTTACAGCCGCTGGTGGAAAACAGTCTGCTGCATGGGATGAAGAACCGCGGATACCGGGGGGAAATCGAGATATCCGTAAAACGCGCAGGCGCAGATATGGAGATCTGCATCAAAGACAGTGGCAGCGGATTTGAAGAGGGGATGAAAGCGCAGATTGACAAGATGTTACTGCACTACAACAAGCAGGAGGCAAAGCTGGATGGAAACAGTATCGGGATCCTGAACGTGCAGAAGCGGATCAAATATCTGTGCGGCAGAAAATATGGACTATCCTATGAGGAAAACAGCGCGGGAGGTGTGACAGCGCGGTTGCTATTGCCGGTTTGGAAGGAGGAAGCATCATGAGGAAATTACGCGTCGTATTAGTCGACGACGAGATTATGATACGTGAGGGATTCAAGAAATTATTTGACTGGGGCGCACATGACTGTGAAGTCGTGGGTGAGGCGGCGGATGGTGTCGAGGCGCTTGGGGTAATCGACAGTCTGGTGCCGGATATCGTGATCATGGATATCAATATCCCGATTATGAACGGCCTGAAGGTCATCCAGACCAGCCGCCTGAAATACCCGGATATGGCATTCATCGTTGTATCGGGATACGATGATTTTTCTTATTGCAGGGAAGCATTGCGGCTGCAGATCACGGACTACATCCTGAAACCGGTTGACTATGAGGAGTTCGGGAACACAATCGATCATTTGAAGATATCGATATTCGAGAAACAGACGAAGGATGTGACACCCGGCAGTGAAGCGTCAACGATTGTTGGAATTGTACGGTATATGCAGGAGCATCTGGCAGAAGAGATCAGCCTGAATGTACTCGCGGAAACATTTCATCTGAGTGCACAGTATATCAGTCAGCTCTTCAAGAATGAAATCGGCGTGAATTTCCTTGCTTATCTGACGACAATCCGTATGGAGTGTGCGAAGAAGCTGCTCGTCTCGACACAGTTATCCATTGCGGAGATTTCTGAGCGGTGCGGCTATGCCGATTACCGGGTGTTTACCAAGGTATTCAAGAAGACGGAGGGCAGTACACCGTCGCAGTATCGCAGAGATTTTTTGTAGGAGCTTCAGTATAAGATTCAGTATGGAACCGATAAGTTATAAGGCGTGGATGAAAGGTGCACTTTCTTATAACTTACCAGTTCACGATAAAATAAGATTGACAAATGGGTGCAGATAAAAGACAATTGATATAAAGATAGGAAATGCATATCGATAGGGAGTCTGATATATGGATTTAACAAAAAAATGGCATCGGAGTGAATTTGTCAGTCATGAGATGCTGGAGGTACATCGTGGAATCGAATGTGAACTGGATTTCTATTCAGCAATTGCAAATGGCGAAATAGAATTAGTTCAGGAAAATTGTAACGAACAGGCATTTACAAACCCGGAGGGCATGGGCGTGTTGTCTACGGATGCGCTTCGCAATATCCGATATCATTATGTTGTAACCGTAGCGCTTATTACACGTTTTTGTGTGCACGAAGGGCTGGAACAGGAAAAAGCATATAATTTAAGTGATTTCTATATTTTGGAGATGGATAAATGCAAGACAATCGAACAGATATCGAAGCTGCATGATGTGATGTGTCTGGATTTTTGTAAACATATGCATGAAATAAAAAACAGTCAGGTACTTTCCAAGCAGGTGGTTTTATGTCTGGATTATATTTACAGTCATACTCATTACCGGATTACAATTCGTGAAGTGGCTGAATATCTCAGATTATCTGAAAGCTATCTTTCAAGATTGTTTAAAAAAGAAATGGGAATCTCGTTCAGTCAGTATATTTTGAACCTGAAAATTGACAAGGCAAAGAATCTGCTTCGTTTTTCGGAATATTCAATTGGAGAAATAACCTATTATCTTGGTTTTTCAAATGAGAGCCATTTTATTCAGACATTTCAAAAACGGGTTGGAGAGACGCCGAACCGCTATCGTAGGAGGTGTTTCCGCACGGAGTGGGAATTAAAACAGAATTAGTAAAAATGTACAAATAATTCAGAAAGAATAAATGAATAACAGACAAAATCAATAAGATGTCATGAATATAACACTTATGACATTATTTAAACATAATCTTCCTTTGCTTTTGAGTATGATTAACATATCAAAAAATGAAGGGAGATTTTTTTATGAGAAAGCTGAGAAAAGCAATTCCTCTTGCACTGGCAATGAGTGTAGCTCTTACGATGACTCCAATTCGGGCATCAGCGGAAGAACCGACTCAGGTACAGGCAGAACAAAGTGATCTTGTAGAAGAAAACGAAAGTCTGAGTGATGAAGCAGACAAAGACAATGAAGGGTACAAACTGGTATTTGAGGATGATTTTAACGGCGATCAATTGGATCGTAAGGTTTGGAATGTCGAAAAGCATGAGAAAGGCTGGGTAAACGGGGAGCTTCAGGAGTATGTAGATTCTGATGAAAACATCAAGGTACAAGATGGTTATCTGAATATCATTCCTGTTGAAAAAGTTGAGACAACATCTACAACTGATGGACAGAATTTGTTGTCAAACGCTGATTTCAGTTCCGGTATGGACGATTGGACTGAAACAATTGCAAACTGGGGAAGTAATGGTTTTGACGCATCTGCGCAGAGCTCTGTTGCTGATGGGGCTATTACTTATACGATTACCAATCCTGGTAATGACTTATGGCATGTACAACTTAAACAAACTGTTAAGTTGGCAGCAAAAAAGCATTACACATTAAGCTACAAAGTAAAATCGGATGTTGCTCGTACAATTGAAACGGGTGTGCAGGGTGATGAAGAAAATAATTATATCTCATATGGAGCAAAAACACAATCATTGCAAGCGGAAAAAGAAGAATCAGTATCTATCGACGTATACGCAGAAGAGGGATATGATACAGCAACTTTATATTTCTCTTTAGGGCGTAAGACTGGAGATACATCGATTCCAGATGCATCTGTAGTAACAATTTCCGATATTAGTTTGGTGGAAACAACTGCAAACATGCTTCCGGCAAATGCATTTGGTGACAATGCAACTGCTGGAACAAAGGTCAAGAAATCTTATACATCTGGTCGTATCTCTACACAGAACTTAAAGACATTTACCTATGGTAGGTTTGAAGTAAGGGCAAAGGTTCCAAATGGACAGGGATACCTTCCGGCATTCTGGTTAATGGCTAACGATGAGAATGTATATGGTCAGTGGCCAAGATGCGGTGAGATTGATTGTATGGAAGTTATGGGGCAGGATACAAATAAGTTGTACGGAACCATACATTACGGAAATCCACATGCAGAAAGTCAGGGAACCTATACAATCAAAGATGGTGAGAAGTCGTTCTCCGATGATTTCCACACATTTACATGTGATTGGGAACCAGGCAAGATTACATGGTATGTAGATGGAATAAAGTATCATGAGGAAAGCAACTGGCATTCCACAACAGAAGGACAGGGAACACTTACATATCCAGCACCTTTCGATCAACCTTTTTACATTATTTTGAACCTCGCAGTTGGTGGTTCATGGGTAGGAAATCCAAACGAGGAAACAAGTTTTGTTAACAATCCGTTTGTTGTTGATTATGTAAGAGTCTATCAGAAAGATTCTTATGATGAGAATGTAACACGTCCAGAAGTTAAGTTTGAGCCTACAAACGAGCCAGACGAAAGCGGAAACTATATTAAGAACAGCACATTTGCAGAGGCAGAGGATTTGACAGATGATACAAATTGGAAATTCATAACTGCTTTGGATGGTGCTGCAACAGCAGAAATCAAAGATAACTCTATGGTTATCAAGACAGAAAAAGCAGGTACTGTTGATTACAGTGTACAGTTAGTACAGGCAAATGTTCCTTTTGAAAAGGGTGCAACTTATGAAGTAAGTTTTGATGCACAAGCATCTGAGAATCGTAAGATGAATGTAGATGTTAAGGCTCCAGACCGTGGATACCAGTCATATATGAAAACCCTGGTTCCAGAGCTTACAACGGAGATGAAGCACTTCAGCACACAGTTCGTAATGAAGGCAGATTCCGATGTGAATGGACGTTTAGAGTTTAATATGGGTAATGCAGGTTCAGGCGATATCGTTCTTAAGAACGTAGTTGTTAGGAAGACTGCGGAGCCAGATCCGAATGCAAAGGAAGAAAAGACAATTCTTGCAAATGGAAGCTGTATCTATAATGGATCTTTCCAGGAAGGTAAAAACCATCTTGGATATTGGGATATAACACCAGAAGGTGCAGATATTAAGGTAACAGGTCTTTCAGATGGAAGAAGATTGGTCACAGAAGGAAAAAGTGTAACAATCAGTCAGTCAGATCTTGCATTTAAGGAAGGAACAGCATATGCATTGAGCTTTGATGCGTATGCGCAAAATGGAGCAACTGTCGTTGCAACTGTTGGCGGAAACACATATAAAGTAAATGTTGAAGCAGGAAATGAAAAGAAAGATTATGTTGTAAAGATTCCTGCAACAGCAAAGTTTACAGATAAGACAGTTTCATTGAAAATCGAAGGTGCAATCTCTCTCGATAATGTAAAAATGGTAGAAGATGCAAAGATTAAGAACGGATCATTCAATGATAGTCTTTCAGGATATGAAGTATATGTAGACAGCACAGCAAAAGCAACTGTTGTTGTTGACAGTTTAAAAGAAAATAATGCACTGGATGTGACTGTAGATGATACAGGTGCGGATGACTGGAGAATACAGATTAAACAGAACAATGTATTGCTGGAAAAAGGAAAGAAGTATAAATTATCATATGAGGCTAAGTCAACCATTGATAGAAAAATCAGAGTTGTAATGCAGGGTGGAGAGGCTCTTGGATGGCCGGTATACTCTGAGCACAGCGATGATCAAGATGCAAATGATGGAATTGTAACACTTACAAGTGAATATCAGAAGTTTACTGAAGAATTTATAATGACAGAAGAGACAGACGCACAGGCATTCCTCAGCATCTGTTTGGGAAATGTAGGTGGTCAGATTACTGATCAGCACAGAATTGTAATTGACAATATTTCTTTGGTTGAGGCAGAGAATCCGACACCGGAGAATCCGACACCGGAGAATCCGACACCAGAGAATCCGACACCGGAGAATCCGACACCACAAAACCCAATTGTGAAGCCTGTAACAGTATCTTATTCTACACATATACAGAGTTATGGATGGAATAAAAGTGCAGCGAAGAATGGAGCAGTGGCAGGAACAACAGGAAAGGCAAAGAGATTAGAAGCGATTAAAATTTCTGTAGAGGGAAATGAAGATCTTGGTATTCAGTATACAACACACTGCCAAGGATATGGTTGGTTAAACTGGTCATCAAATGGTGAAATCAGCGGAACAACAGGTGAAGCGAAGAGACTCGAGGCAATCAAGATTCAGTTGACAGGTGCAGACAGGGATAAATACGATGTATATTACCGCGTTCATGCACAGGGCTATGGCTGGATGAATTGGGCAAAAAATGGTGAGGCTGCCGGTACAGCAGGACTCGCGAAGAGACTTGAAGCAATCCAGGTAGTAGTTGTTAAGAAGGGTGAAAGCGTACCAGACAAGTTCGAAGGTGTAACAGCATCAGAAAAGAAAGCTTATATGGCAAGTGCAGCTGCAACAGCTGCAACAGTTGAAGGCTCAGATCGGGCACATGTTCAGTATCGTTCACATCTTCAGACATATGGATGGCAGAACTGGAAGAATGACGGAGATATTTCCGGAACAACAGGTAAAGCAAAGCGATTAGAGTCTTTGAAACTTGAACTTAAAAACAAGGATTATACAGGCGGTATCTGTTACAATGCACATGTGCAGACAATCGGATGGCAGGCCGATCCAAATAAATCTGCAACATGGAAGAAAGATGGTGAGTTTTGCGGGACAACAGGAAATGCAAAGAGATTAGAGGCAATTCAGATTGAGCTTTATGGTGAGATGGCAGAGCATTATGATATTTATTATCGTGTGCATTCACAGACGTACGGCTGGATGAAGTGGGCCAAAAATGGAGAGATGACTGGCACAACTGGTCAGCATAAAAGAATCGAAGGAATTCAGGTTGTGCTTGTGAAAAAAGGAGAACAGGCACCTTCGGATAATTACAAGGGAGCTGTTACAAATACAACAAAAACATTTCTCTCAAAATAGAAACTATCGATAGTCAAAATGGCGTTATCCATTACTTTGGATAACGTCATTTTTTAGTGCGTCTTGCGGCGCACGTTTCTGGATGGAACCTGGTTATGAAAAGAAATAAAATTGTAACAGTATTGATGCAGAAATGATGCATGCCGGATGTATGATGCAGGTTATAAAAAGAAAATCGGAAAATATCTGAAGAATTGACACATTTAGATAGAAAAAAAGCCTATTTTCTTTTTATATCAATCGTTATAATACAACCGAAAGAAGGAAAGAACTATGAGAAAGAAAGCATGGATTTTATGTACGGCAATGGTAGTGGCTTTGGCGGGATGCAGCAATGTGAGTGATAATAATACGACCGATATCATCCAGGTGAGCAGCGAGACGGTGACTACAACGGAAGCAGCAACGGAAGTTACGACAACCACCGAAAATGAAACTACGACCGAATCTGTTACGGAGAGCAATACCCCGGACAGCACATTACAGTCAGAAGGTTCGAATACAGGGAAGACGGAACCCGCTGCGACAGAAGCTAAGACGACGGAATCCCAGTCACAGGAAGGCGAGCCATCCGATGATTCGTGGAAGGAAGAGTTCGAGAAGACGCTGTATGAGGAGTATGGTGTGGTGCCGGATCATTACGAATATATCGGAAATGATGTCTATCAGGTCTATGTGAAAATCGACGGGAAGATCGTGCCATATGTGGTAGTGAATTGGAAGACGGGAGATTTCCACGGCTAGAAGAAAGGATAAAGACGGGTGAAAGAAATGGGCGATGCAAACAAAATCACAGGATATGGAGAACATAGAGAATTATATCGGATTTCAACGGATGAAATCCTGTATTTTGAGGCGGTAGGAGAGAAAGTGTTTGCCTATACGGAACAGGAAATTTATGAGATAAAGAATCGCCTTTACCAGATTGAAGAGAAGGTAAATGCGTATGATTTTACCCGGGCATCCAAATCCATGCTTGTAAATACAGACAGAATCTCAAGTATTGCTTCGATTTCGGGAAGCCGCGGGAAGATTATGATGGATAACGGAGAGGCCGTTATTGCAAGCCGCATGTACTACAAACCATTGCTTTCATCCATGAAATGGAAGAAAATCAGTTAATACTTTTTGTGTTTTTTTCTGACAGAAAATATGCTATGATGAAATGCGAATTGGCATAAAGGTTAGAAAAAGGAGACACAAAATGAGCAAGAAATTACTTTTGATCAACGACATGGCTGGCTATGGAAAGGTTGCGTTATCCGCGATGATTCCGGTGCTTTCCCATATGAAATACGAGGTATTTAACCTACCGACGGCAATCGTGTCGAACACACTTGATTACGGTAAGTTCGACATCCTGGATACAACCGATTACATGAAAAATGCAATCGCTGTCTGGGAACAGCTTGGATTTGAATTCGATGCAATCTCAACCGGATTTATCGTGTCGAAGGAGCAGACCGAGCTTGTGACCGAGTTCTGTAAGGCACGGGCGGAAAAAGGTGTGACGATCTTCACAGATCCGATTATGGGAGATGAGGGAAAGCTCTATAACGGAATCACAGAGGAGACGATTGATTTGATGCGTGAGCTGATTTCGGCTGCGGACTATATCGTACCGAACTATACCGAGGCGGCATATCTGACCGGGCTTCCATATAAGGAAGATGGCGTGACAGAGGAAGAGTATCATACGATGATCGACAAGCTTCGTGCATTCGGTGCGAAATCGATTGTGATCACAAGTGCGAAGATCGCGGGCACAGATTGCAGATCGGTTGTCGGATATGACCACAAGAAGGAAGAATATTTTAAGGTTGATTTCGAGGAAATTCCGGTACATTTCCCGGGAACCGGAGATATATTCTCGGCTGTATTTATCGGAAAGCTTATGAGCGGTAAGGATCTGCAGACGGCAACCGCAGAGGCGATGGATGCCGTGAAGAGTATGATTAGCAAAAATGCAGATAACGTGGATAAATATAAGGGAATTCCGCTTGAAACCTGTATGGAGGTGCTTGACTGATGGCAAGACCGAGGATTCGGATCACACTGATTGATCAGAAGGGTGAAAAGGGATGTCACAGAGGTCATAAGATCGGTGATTCCTATGATTTTGATACGGAGCGGGGGAAGCTGTGTCCGATGGCAATGCACGTTGCATTTCCGTACGTGGATATCCTGCGGTATGGCGGCGAGATACCGGGACAGGATAAGGGCACCGCTGTTTTCGCATGCCCGGATGTCGATACGCTGAATGTCTTTAAAATTGAGCGGATAGACGGCTGAATGTACGAAAAGAAAAACAATAAAAATGATAGGGATTATTGATTTTATTTGAAACATTTTGTATAATACAGTCAGAGTTTATATTACATCTAATATAAAACATAATATAAATAATTTGAAAGGAGAAACTATTATGTTACAGAACCAGGAATGGGAATCATTCACAGGTAGACTCTGGAAGGAAGAGTGCAACGTAAGAGACTTCATCCAGAACAACTACACACCTTATGATGGAGACGAGAGCTTCCTTGCAGGACCAACAGATGCTACGAACAAGCTCTGGGATAAGCTTCAGGCTCTTCAGAAGGCAGAGAGAGACAACGGTGGTGTATTGAAGGAGGACGCAGATGTTGTATCCAGCATTACAGCATATGGTCCTGGTTACATTGATCCAGAGACAAAGGATCTTGAGCAGATCGTAGGTCTTCAGACAGACGAGCCACTTAAGAGAGCATTTATGCCTTATGGTGGTATCAAGATGGCTGAGGAAGCACTCGAGATGTACGGATACAAGCCAAACGAGAACTTCCACAAGATCTTTACAGATTATCACAAGACACACAATCAGGCAGTATTTGATGCTTATACACCAGAGATGATGGCAGCTCGTCATACACATATCGTAACAGGTTTGCCAGATACTTATGGTCGTGGTCGTATCGTTGGTGATTACAGAAGAGTCGCTCTTTACGGTATTGATCAGCTGATCGCTTGGAAGCAGGAAGATAAGGCTAACTGTGGCGATGGTAATATGTACGATGACGTTATCCGTCAGAGAGAAGAGTTGACAGAGCAGATCAGACGTCTTCAGGAGATGAAGGTTATGGCTCAGTCATACGGCTATGATATTTCTAAGCCAGCTTCAAATGCGAAGGAAGCTGTTCAGTGGTTATACTTCGGATACCTTGCAGCTATCAAGACACAGAATGGTGCTGCTATGTCAGTAGGACGTGTATCTACATTCCTTGATATCTATATCGAGAGAGATATTAAGGCTGGTAAGCTTACAGAGGCTCAGGCTCAGGAGCTTATCGATCACTTCACAATGAAGCTTCGTATGGTTAAGTTCGCAAGAATTAAGTCATACAACGAGCTGTTCTCAGGTGACCCTGTATGGGCTACACTTGAAGTCGGTGGTATTGGTATGGACGGACGTTCAATGGTTACAAAGAACGACTACAGATTCCTTCATACTCTTGAGGATATGGGACCTGCTCCAGAGCCAAACCTTACAGTACTTTACTCTTCAGCATTGCCTAACAACTTCAAGACATATGCTGCTAAGATCTCTGTAAGAACAAGCTCAATCCAGTACGAGAACGATGATGTAATGAAGCCAATCTGGGGTGATGATTACTCAATCTGCTGTTGTGTATCTGCTACACAGACAGGTAAGGAAATGCAGTTCTTCGGAGCTCGTGCAAACCTTGCTAAGTGTCTCCTGTACGCTATCAACGGTGGTAAGGATGAGAAGTTCCTTGACAAGAAGACAGGTAAGCCAATGCAGGTAGGTCCTGACTACTCTCCTATTACTTCTGAGTACCTTGACTATGATGAAGTACTTGCTAAGTACAAGCAGATGCTTGACTGGTTAGCAGGACTTTATGTAAATATCTTGAACCTGATTCAGTACATGCATGACAAGTACTACTATGAATCAGCAGAGATGGCATTGATCGATACAGATGTACGTCGTACATTTGCTACAGGTATTGCCGGATTCTCACACGTTATCGATTCCCTTTCAGCTATCAAGTATGCTAAGGTTAAGGTTATCCGTAACGCAGAGACAGGACTTGCAGAAGACTTCGAGATCGAAGGCGAGTTCCCTAAGTATGGTAATGATGATGACAGAGCAGATAATATCGGTGTATGGCTGCTTCATGAGTTCATTACAGACATCAAGAAGAGACACACATACCGTAATTCAGAGCCTACAACATCTATCCTTACAATCACATCTAACGTAGTATATGGTAAGTTCACAGGTAACCTTCCAGATGGTAGACGTGCTTGGACACCATTTGCTCCAGGTGCTAACCCAAGCTACGGTGCTGAGACATCAGGACTTCTTGCATCTCTGAACTCAGTTGCTAAGATTCCTTATGAGTGGTCTTTGGATGGTATCTCAAATACTCAGACAATGAACCCATCTGCACTTGGTCATGATGAGGCTGAGAGAGCTGAGAAGCTTGTAAGCGCTATGGATGGTTACTTCGATCAGGGCGCTCACCACTTGAACGTAAACGTATTCGGTAAGGATAAGCTCCTGGATGCTATGGAGAACCCAGATAAGCCAGAGTACGCTAACTTCACAATCCGTGTATCTGGATACGCTGTTAAGTTTATCTCTCTTACACGTGAGCAGCAGCTCGATGTTATCAACAGAACATTCCATGACTCACTTTAATTAGAAGTTTGTCAAAAATGTTTTTGATAGATAAGTAATTCACTGGAGTCCCGGAGATACTATCTCCGGGACTTTTTATAAAAATAAAATTGTTAGAGGTGGAACATGCCGGAGAAGAAACAGATTTTAGGTTATATTCATTCAACAGAAAGCTTTGGAGCCGTAGATGGACCAGGTATCCGATTTGTAGTATTTTTGCAAGGCTGTAAGATGCGTTGTAAGTACTGTCATAACCCGGAGACGTGGAATCTGGTAACCGATTACACAAAGCTCTATGCTGATACAACGGATGATAAAGAACGAGAAGAACTCGAAAAGAAAATTGAAGAGAACACAAAACTGCTACTAGATAAAGGCGTCAAGGTTGAAGCGAGAACTCCGGAAGATCTGCTCAAGCAGGCACTTCGTTATAAGCCTTATTGGAAGGGTGACGGAGGAATAACCGTCAGCGGAGGCGAAGCGCTTCTGCAGATGGATTTTTTGATTGAATTCTTCAAGCTTGCAAAAGCACAGGGGATTCACACAACGATTGATACAGCGGGTAATCCATTTACAAGAGAGGAGCCTTTCTTCTCGAAGTTCAATGAACTGATGGCACTCACTGATTTGTTCCTGCTTGATATCAAGCAGATTGAGGACGACAAACACCGGGAGCTGACAGGGTTCTCGAATAAGAATATATTAGACCTGGCACAGTATCTCTCCAATCAGGGAAAGCATATGTGGATTCGACATGTCCTTGTGCCGGGCGTAACAACCGACGAAGCAGATCTGAAGAAGACGGCTGAGTTTATCAGGACTTTGAAGACGGTTGACCGGGTGGAGGTATTGCCATACCATAAGCTTGGAATCCAGGAGTGGGAGCGCCTTGGAATCCCTTATAAGCTGGAAGGAATCGATCCTCCAACGGACGAACAGCAAAAAATTGCAAGAGAGATTCTGGATGCAAAGTAAGCGTTGAACATAAGAGTTGCAAAAACAATATAAGAAAACAAATGAGACTGCGTAATATTCAGGAATATGAGTATTGCGTAGTCTTTTTGGTATAGGAATAGATTATAACAAACAATCATTTTTATGTATGACTGTCTGTATTGACATAACAGAGGAAGCACGTTATAATCTGAAACCATGAAAGGGAAATAAATAGTATATCAGATAGGAAAAGTAGGGTATAAAACCTGCGAGGGAAAGGAAGTACGTCTATGGCAATCATCCAGATACAAGATGTATCCAAAAAATTTCAGACAAAAGACGGCGAGATTGACGCGTTGAAGCATGTGACGCTCGACATCGAAGCCGGAGACATATATGGTATCATCGGTATGTCCGGTGCAGGAAAGAGTACACTCGTACGATGCATCAACCATATCGAAGTTCCGACTGAGGGAACGGTGATCGTGCAGGATAAGGATCTGAGCAAGCTTTCCGAGAAAGAGCTTCGCAAGCAGCGGGAACATATCGGCATGATCTTCCAGCATTTCAATCTGCTGATGCAGAAGTCCGTATTGGAGAATGTATGCTTCCCATTGTTCATTCAGGAGAAGTCGAAGGCAGAGGCAAAGAAGAAAGCGTATGAGCTTCTGGATATCGTAGGTCTGAAGGATCGTGCGAAAGCGTATCCATCCCAGTTATCCGGCGGACAGAAACAGCGTGTGGCAATCGCAAGAGCTTTAGCTTCCGATCCGCAGATTCTTCTGTGTGATGAGGCAACGAGTGCGTTAGACCCACAGACAACTTCTTCGATTCTCGCTTTGTTGAAGGATATCAATAAACGGTTTGGTATCACAATCGTCGTGATCACACACCAGATGGCAGTTGTTCGGGAAATCTGTAACCGGGTAGCAATTATGAAGGATGGACAGGTGGTCGAGAACGGAAGTACTGTGGAAATCTTCAATCATCCAAAGTCAGAGGTGGCAAGAGAACTGCTCAGAAAGGACGATGGTGGAGATACCACCGGTGACGATCAGCAGACAGCAAGTCAGATTCAGGACGGAACGAAGATACGAATCGTATTTACAGAGAACTCCGCATTTGAACCGGTCATTGCAAATATGATACTGACATTTAAGGAGCCAATCAACATCCTGAAAGCTGCAACCAAGAATGTCGGCGGCGTGGCAAAGGGAGAGATGATATTGGAGATTCCGAATGGTTCCACGAATGTGAAAGCGATGGAACAGTATCTGATTGACCGGGGACTTGAGATAGAAGAGTTGTCGGAGATAAAGACAGGAGGTGCGTTCTAATGTGGACAGAACAGGTTCGTTCCATGATTGGAACAGGTATTCTTGAGACGTTATACATGACAGTTGTTTCAACTGTATTTGGATATTTATTTGGACTGCCGATGGGAATTCTCCTTTGTATCACAGATAAAGAGGGATTGAAGCCAAACAAGGTGGTATATAAGATTCTGGATGTGATTGCGAATATTGTACGAAGCATACCGTTTTTGATCTTATTGATTCTGTTGATTCCATTTACAAGACTGTTGCTTGGAAAAAGCTATGGTTCTACCGCAACGATCGTCCCACTGACGGCAGCGGCGATTCCGTTTATCGCAAGAATGGTAGAGTCTTCGTTGAAGGAAGTCGATTACGGAGTCATCGAAGCAGCAAAGGCAATGGGCGCAAGCAACAGCAGAATCATCTTCAGGGTATTGCTTGTTGAAGCAAGAACTTCCCTGATCACAGGCGCAACGATTGCAATCGGAACGATCCTTGGATATTCCGCAATGGCAGGTGCAGTCGGCGGTGGCGGACTTGGAGATATCGCAGTCCGTTACGGATATTACCGGTATCAGACAGATATTATGCTTGTTACGGTGGCGTTACTGATTGTGATCGTACAGGTATTCCAATCGGTCGGCATGTTCGTTGCAAACCGTCTGGATCGCAGAAAATAATGTGCAATATATGCGGGAATTGGAATGTGCACACCGAAACCTGCTTATATATAAAGTAATGGATCATTGGATAAAAGTTTTCAATGATTATAAAAACAGGAAAGAGAGGACATGAATTATGAAGAAATCAATTAAGAAATTACTCGCACTGACACTGACAGGTGCATTTTTGGTAGGAGCACTCACAGGCTGCGGAAAGAGCGGCGAGGACGATAAGACAATCACAGTTGCAGCATCTGCAACACCACACGCTGAGATTCTGGAGTATGCAAAGGATAAGCTTAAGGAGCAGGGCTATGATCTGCAGGTGACTGTCTTTGATGACTATGTAAAGCCAAACGAGGTTGTAGAAAGTGGCGACTTCGATGCCAACTACTTCCAGCATGTACCATATCTGGAAAGCTTCAATGAGGAGAAGGGCACACACCTTGCTGTTGCAGGTAAGATCCACTATGAGCCATTTGGTATCTATCCGGGAACAAAGAAGAGCTTGGATGAGATCGCAGACGGCGATTCTATCGCAGTACCAAACGATACAACAAACGAGGCAAGAGCATTGCTTCTTCTGCAGGATAATGGCATCATCACATTGAAGGATGGCGCAGGTATCAACGCAACGGTCAATGACATCGCTGAGAATCCACATAATGTAAAGATTGTTGAGCTTGAGGCTGCGCAGGTAGCCAGAGTCGTTGATGAGACAGCATTTGTCGTATTGAATGGTAACTATGCACTTGCTGCCGGTTTCTCAGTAGGAAAGGATGCCCTTGCTTATGAGAAGAGTGATTCCGAAGCTGCCAAGACATATGTAAATGTAATTGCAGTAAAGGAAGGAAACGAGGACAGTGCAAAGATTAAGGCATTGGTAGATGTATTGAAGTCTGACAATGTGAAGAAATACATCAACGATACTTACGATGGAGCAGTTCTTCCTTATGAAGAGTAATCGGATAGAATACAAATCAAAACAACATATAAACCACATACAGACGCTCTTCGATGGGATATATTTCCTGTGGCAGAGCGTTTTGTCATTGGCGGGCGTAAAAAGAGCATATGAACACATGAAAATTGCTAAAAACATAAAAATCCAAAGTAAATATCCTGAATATAGAGAAAAAATATAGAGAATTATCTATTTAACTCTTGTTTTTTTAGAGAAATGTCTATAAAATAGAAAACAGACGGTTTAAATGCATAATTTATACGATGCAAATAAATGTGAAAGGTATAAGGTAGCTGAAATGAAGAAATACAAGGATATGAGTAAAGACGAGTTATTGACATTAAAAGCCGCTCTTATGGAGGAATACAAGGAAGAGCAGGCAAAGGGCCTCAGCCTCAATATGGCAAGAGGAAAGCCTGGATTCTCCCAGCTGGCACTTTCCATGCAGATGTTAGATGAGATTAATAGCAAATCTGATATGCGTACCTTGCTTGGAAATGATACAAGAAACTATGGAGATCTGGATGGTATCGGAGAGTGTCGTCAGCTTATGGCAGACATGATGGAAGTAAAGAAGGAGAATATCATTGTATATGGTAACTCCAGTCTGAACGTTATGTACGATACAGTTTCCCGTTCGATGACACACGGTGTCAATGGTTCGACTCCTTGGTGCAAGCTGGATAAGGTCAAGTTCCTCTGCCCGGTACCTGGATATGACAGACATTTTAAGATCACAGAGTTCTTCGGTATTGAGATGATCAACATCCCAATGAATTCCGATGGACCGGATATGGATCTGGTTGAGAAATACGTAAATAATGATGCCGCAGTGAAGGGTATCTGGTGCGTGCCGAAATATTCAAACCCAACCGGAATCGTATATTCCGATGAGGTGGTAAGAAGATTTGCAGCATTAAAGCCGGCAGCGGAAGACTTCCGTATCTTCTGGGATAATGCATACTGCATCCATCATCTGTATAAGGATCAGCAGGCAGAAATCCCGAATATCTTAGAGGAGTGTGAGAAGGCCGGGAATCCGGATATGGCATATATGTTTGCTTCGACATCGAAGATTACATTCCCTGGTTCCGGTGTTTCTGCAATCGCAACTTCTACAACAAATGTAGAATTTATCAAGCAGCAGTTAACCGTACAGACAATCGGTCATGACAAGATCAATCAGCTCCGTCATACAAGATTCTTCAAGAATATTGACGGACTGAAGGCACATATGGAGAAACATGCGGATATCTTACGTCCGAAGTTCGAGGCAGTTTTAAATGCATTTGATCAGGAGCTTACAGGACTGGAGATCGGTTCGTGGGTAAAGCCGCTCGGTGGATATTTCATTTCCTTTGATGCACTCGAGGGCTGTGCGAAGAAGATCGTAGCAATGTGTAAGGATGCAGGCGTGGTACTGACAGGCGCCGGTGCAACCTATCCGTATGGCAAAGATCCAAAAGACAGCAATATCCGTATTGCTCCTTCGTTCCCATCTGTGGAAGAGATGGAAGCAGCATCGAAGATTTTCGTGCTTTGCGTGAAGCTTGCAAGTATTGATAAGTATCTGGAAGCATAAGCTTGTCAGGACAATTAAATAGAGAGTGTTCGAATCCCGGTGTGAAAGCACCGGGATTTTTTGCAAAATGCTGGAATGAAATAATTTAATAACTGACATACTAATTTCAGAATGCGGAATCCGAAATACGAGAATAATCAGACATTTGATATATCAGAAATGCCAGAAGCAATTCTCGTATTTTTGATTCGTGAATAAATGGAGGAATTCGTATGAAGGATCGAATCGAGACATTGAAGGAATATCTGAAGCGGCTTGGAGAAGGAGAGTCGCTGGAAGCAGTAAGAAAAGATTTCGTGGAAGTATTTAAGGATGTTGATCCTGCGGAGATCATGAAGGCGGAACAGGAGATGCTCGCGGAGGGAACACCGCTTTCTCACGTGCAGAAGCTGTGTGATGTGCATGCCGCACTTTTCCATGGAAAGACACGGGAGGAACAGATTGTGAATGCGGAAAAGGCAGTGCATGCGTCAGCACTGCGGGAAGAACGGGAGTCAAAGACGCGTGAACTGGCGCAGACCCAAGGACATCCGCTATGGCTGTTTGCAAATGAGAATGGTGCTCTTGCTATGCTGCTAGAACAAGCAGAGGAGAAGATCAAGGATGGCAGTGCAAATAAGAAGACGTTGGAATCATTGCGTGGCATCTCCATTCACTATGCGAAGAAGGGAGATCTTCTGTACCCGGTTTTGAATGTGCGGTATGGGATATCCGGACCGGCAAGTGTGATGTGGACGGTTGATGATGAGATCCGGGATGAAATCTCATTTCTTGCGAAGATGAATGATAAAGAACCTGAATGGCAGGAGCGGTTTGCAACGGTAGTAGCACGGGCACAGGAAATGATCTACAAAGAGGCAAATATTTTGTTCCCGAACTGTGCAGCGAATTTCACGGAGGAAGAGTGGATCGGTATCTACCATGACCAGAAGGATTATGCGGTCTGTTTCGGTGTGGAGCCGGAGATCTGGCAGAAGGCAGAGGACAATCAATATGTGCCGGAGACATTACTCACAGAGACGGAAATCCGCATGCCGGGCGGACATCTGACGATTACACAGCTGATTGCACTTCTGAATACGATTCCGATGGAGATCACATTTGTGGATGTGGACAATATCAATCGTTTCTTCAATGAAGGACCGAAGGATTTCAAACGTTCCGGGATGGCAATCGACCGGGAAGTATTCTCCTGTCACCCGCCGAAGATTGAAGCAACCGTGCGAAGAATTATTGGGGAATTCCGTGCAGGGGCATTGGACGAAGTGCCAATCTGGATGGATAAAAACGGAAAATGTATGCTTGTCAGATACATGGCGGTACGGGATAAAGAGGGGAAGTATCTCGGTACGCTGGAGCTAGTGCAGGATATGGGATTTGCAAAGGAACATTTTCAGCCGGAAAAGCGCCAGGAGGAGATATGGTAAGCGGAGAAATGGCTTGTATATGCGGCACGTAAATGATAAAATCTGATGTATATGCCAGAAATAAATGTACGACTTAAAATAGGAGAAATCAGATGAAAATTACAATCATTGCAGTGTCCGTATCTGCACTTTCACAGATCCAGATATTTCAAAAAGAATATGCAAAAAAATACCCGGAGGATGCAATTGATTTTGCAGTCTTTTATGTGGCAGGAATGGAAAACAAATATCTGATGCATCCGGAGATTCTGGAGAATGCAGTCCGTGAGGCGGATGTTGCAATCATTGACCTGATGGGCGTTTCAGAGGCGTTGCGGGAGATTGTCAGACGCGGTTTAGAGGAGTGCCGGGGACAACGGATTGTGATTGGTAACGAATTGCGTGAATATCTGCGCCTCGGAACATTTTCCATGGAAGCAATGGGTAAAATGATGAAGTCCTCCCAGAAGAAACCGCAGACAGGAGATGTGTCAGAGGAGGAAGCTAAGCAAGCGGATACGAAGGAAAACAAAAAACCGACAGCCAGTGCGTTAGAGAAGATGCGCCGGATACGAAGAATGGCGATGATCCTTGGCAATGTCCTTCCATTTGGCATGACAAAGGATATGAAGCAGGTGTTTTTGCTGATGGACTATTGGCAGCAGGCAACCTACACGGATATAGAATCATTCTTCTATCTGATTTTACGAAGATATTGCGGCAGGAGCTTTCTGCCGAAGGAAAAGCCTTGTACGATGCGGTACGGAATCTATCTGAAAGATCCGTTTTCACTTGCATGCGAAGATACGCTCGAGAAATATTGGAAGAAAAATCCGTATGACAAAGGCAGGGATACGATAGCATTTTTGTTTTACGGACATGCATATCCGAACGATTATCTGCCAATCGTGCGTATCATTTGTGAAAAATTAAGAGAAAAATATAACATACTTCCGATTGCATTCTCACAAAATGAGGATCGTGATCAGGAGAAATTAAAGAGTTATCTCTGCCAGAAGAAGTACCCGGTATCCGCGGTGATCAATACGATGCCATTCCGGCTTGGGGCAGGTCCGATGGGCGGAAATGCAGACGGTGCAGTGCAGATTCTGAAGGAACTGCAGGTGCCGTATATCAAGCCATTCTGCCTGACGAAAATCACAGAGCAAAGATGGCAGGAAGCATCCGCGGTCAATCCGGGCGAGTTCCTGATCAGTATGTTGCTGCCGGAATTAGATGGGGGAATCCTGACATTTCCGGTTGGTGTGATGGGGGAAGCGACGGTATCCGAATTGCAGCCAATCACAGAACGGATTGATACACTTGTGGCACGGCTGGAAGGATATCTGAGGTTACAGAAGCTGGCAAATCAGGATAAGAAGCTGGCGTTCGTGTTCTACAATTACCCGCCGGGCGAAAGCAATGTTGCATCCGCGGCATTTCTTGATACCTTTGCATCGGCGGCAGAAGCTTTGAAGCAGTTAAAACAGGCGGGATATCAGGTGGAAGCCCTGACTGCGGAACAGCTTCGGGAGGCGTTCGTGCTGGATGGGAACTGCAATGCGCCACAGTGGAGCGACGAGGCCGAGGCTGCGATTACATACAGGCTGGATGGAGAGGACTATCCAGTGAAGGGGATTCGATGTGGAAATGTATTTCTTGGGTTACAGCCGTTGCGGCAGGACGGAGACAGTAAAGCGGATATCATCGAGAACTACCATGACCGGAATCAGGAACCACCGAAGGCATATCAGGCATTTTACCGTTATATAGGGGGAGAATTTGGCGCGGATGCAGTGATTCATTTCGGTACACACGGGACTTTGGAATTCCTTCCGGGCAAGGACAATGGCATGATGGGACAATGCTGGCCGGACCGTTTGATCGGGACAGCTCCTCATTTTTATTATTACTATATCGGGAATCCTTCGGAAGCGATGATAGCCAAGCGGAGAACGCATGCTACGATTATCAGTTATCAGGCACCTGCTTTGAAAAAAAGCGGAATATATGGTGAATTGCAGGAATTAAAAGAGACGATCGCTGAGTATAGGGAGAGTATGCAGAGTGCACCGGAACGCTGCGATGATCTGATGAACCAGATTGACCATCTGGCAGAGACATGTGGATGTACAGGGGATCTTGAGCAGATTGAGGAATATTTGTATGAATATGAAAATAGTCTGATCACGGATGGCTTGCATGTGATGAATGCGGAGGAGGCACAGGGACTTTTACATGCCTTAGATGGGGAATATGTCCCTGTTGGAACTGCGGGAGATGTGGTGAAAAATCCGGATATCCTTCCATCCGGGCGGAATCTTGTGCAGTTTGATCCGCGGTTGGTTCCGACTAAAACGGCATATGAGCGGGGCGCAAGAGCCGCACAGCTTGCCGTGGAACAATATAAAAAGCAGACAGGCAGCTATCCCGATACAACCGCTGTGATTCTCTGGGGATTGGAGACATCCAGAAGTCAGGGTGAGACAGTCGGGCAGATCTTATATTATCTGGGACTTCGTCTGAAAACAGACCATGCGAGCTTTGATGACCGTCTGGAGATTATTCCGCGGGAGGAGCTTGGAAGACCGCGTATGGATGTGGTGATCCATATGTGCGGATTCTTCCGGGATATGTATCCGAATCTGGTAGATAACCTGAATGAAATGCTACAACAGATTCTTGCGTTGGATGAGCCGGATGAGGCAAATTATTTTGCGGCAAATACGAGAAAACTGGCGCATACACTGATGAAAGAGCAGGGAATGGACGAGACACGGGCATGGGAGATGGCGTCCTGCCGGATCTTCGGCCCGAAGGAGGGAGAATATGCGACGCGTCTTACGGATGTTGTGAAAAAAGGAAGCTGGAAAGTAGCGGAGGAGCTTGGAACAGGCTTTACAGCGGATCTTTCGTATGCGTATTCGTACCGGCACAGAGGCGAGGCAGCAGCCAGCGTACTGAAACATCAATATGAAAATGTAGACTACATCTCGCAGATACGGAACAACGTGGAATATGAACTCACCGATCTCGATCATTATTATGAGTTCTATGGTGGACTTTCCAAGGCGGTGGAAAACCAGAAGGGCGAAAAGCCGGTGATGCTTGTCGCAGATACCGTCGGGGAAGACGTCAAGGTACAGGATATCCAGGAAGCGCTGAACCGGGGAATAAGAACGCGCCTGTTGAATCCAGCATGGATCGAGGGCATGATGCGGCATACCTATCATGGCGTGCAACAGATAGAGAAGCGGTTTGAAAATGTGATGGGATTTGCAGCATCGACGGATGCGGTGGACAGCCAGACATTTTCGGAGATGACGCGTTGTTATGCGGCGGATGAAAAACTACGCAGACAGATGACAAAGAGTAACAAATGGGCGTATATGAAGATGATGGAACGCCTTATGGAAGCAAATCATCGAGGGTATTATCAGGCAACCGAGGAAGAGTTAGAATCGATCCGGGAGGCTTATATCGAGGCAGAAGGAGAGGCAGAGGAGTAAGATGCAAAGGAAAAAGATAGACAATGTATATCCGTTCACGGCAATTGTCGGTCAGGAGAAGATGAAGGAAGCAATCGTGTTGAATCTCATCAATCCGGCACTCGGCGGTGTACTAATCCGGGGACAGAAGGGAACTGCCAAGACGACTGTCGTCCGTGCAATCCCGAACCTCATGCATAAACTGAAAATTGTGGAGATTCCAGCAAATGCAACGGAGGATCGTGTTGCAGGAACGATCAATATTGAGGCGGCGTTGAAGGACGGAGAGAAGAAATTTGAGCCGGGACTTCTGAAGGAAGCAGATGGAAATATCCTGTATGTTGATGAGGTAAATCTGCTCGATGACCATATCGTGGATCTGCTCTTAGATGCAGCGGCAACGGGCAGAAATACAGTGGAGCGGGAAGGAATCTCTTGTACGCATGCGTCAAAGTTCATATTGATCGGTTCGATGAATCCAGAGGAGGGAAATCTTCGACCACAGCTGCTCGACCGTTTCGGAATGGTAGTGGATGTGACAGCAGAGGAGGATGTAGACAAGCGAATCCAGATTGTCAAAAACCGCCTTGCCTATGAACAGGATGCATTGGTATTTTGTAAGAGATTCGAGGAACGTCAGGCGCATCTGCGCACGAAGATCGACAAAGCCAGAGCACTTTTGCCGGAGGTGACAATGAGCCGGGAACTTCTGCGCCTGTCCGCAGAGATCTGTATTGCCTATGGTACAGACGGACATCGTGCAGATATCGGAATCGTGAAAACAGCAAAGACGATCGCCGCATATGAAGGAAGAAAACGAGTCAAAAAGGAAGATATCTCCAGAGCGGCACAGTATGTACTGCCGCACCGTATGCATAAAAATCCGTTGGATAACGGGCAGATGAATCCGGAGATGATGGAACAGATATTGTCCCGAAAAGGAGAAAAACGTGAACCGGAGACATCCGGGGAGGGAGACTAGACTCTGCGAAGCAGAAAAATGTGGATATGCAGGAGGAAATATTTCTCCCGGTTGAGCAAAGTGGAAGGGAACGCTCGATTATAGAAGTACTAGATGAGATGATGGCATCTCTGGAGCTTCCGTTTTCACAGAAACGTGCGGCACAATTAAAGATAAAAAAAGGAAAGCACAGTGGATCTGTGGTGCCATCCGAAGCAGAAAGGAAAATGTGCGGCCTTTCGGATGTTGATATCCCGGCGACGATCCGGACATGTGTGGAACGTGGAAGCCACATGGAGAAAGACGGACTTCAGGGACAGATCATGCCAGAAGATCTGCGTATGAAACGATATCGCAACAAGAAGCACAGTACCGTACTTTTTGTTGTGGATGCCAGCCGGTCGCAGGGTGCGAACAAACGCCTTGCATTTGCAAAAAGCGCAGTGATGGCAATGCTTGAAAAAGCCTATTGTGACCGCGACCGGGTGGGACTGATCTTATTTGGAGATAAGCATGCCACGGTGAAGCTGCCATTTACAAAGAGCGTGGATGTCGCGGCTGAGAACATGCGGGAGTTGAAAGCGAAGGGCAATACACCACTTGCGATGGGGCTGCGTTTGGCAGAACAGGTACAGTTGACGGATCGCCGCAAATATCCAGAGGATATCCATCTCACTGTGCTGATCACAGATGGCAAGTCCAATTATGATACAGAACATGGGAATCCGGTAAAGCTGGTGTATCAGGCAGCGGAGGATTTGAGGAAAAATGAGTTGCCGCTTCTGGTGATTGATACCGAAAACAGTATATTCGGAATGGGAATCGGAGCGAGAATCGCAGAGCTTGCAGATGGTGCATATGTGAAATGTGCAGAGTAACTGGATGGAGCCAGACGATAAGAAAGTTGAAAAAGAAATGAACAAGATCGAAGAATATTACAATAAATTCAATGAGGAAAAACGATTAAATTCCAGACATGGGCAGATCGAGTACCGCATCACGATGAAATATATTCATGATTATCTGGATGTGCGGATGCAGGAGTTGAAGGTTACGAACCGGGAACAAATTAAGATTCTCGATATTGGTGCCGGAACCGGACGTTACAGTGTGTCGCTCTGTGAGGAAGGTTACGATGTGACGGCTGTGGAGCTGGTGAAGCATAATTTGGGAATATTGAAGCAGAAAAACAGCAATGTGCATGCGATGCAGGGAAATGCGCTGCATCTGAAGAAGCTGGAAGATAACACCTATGATCTGACACTCCTCTTCGGTCCGATGTATCATCTGATGACGAAGGAGGAGAAGATTCAGGCGCTCTCCGAAGCGAAGCGTGTGACGAAGCCGGGCGGAATTATATTGGTCGCCTATGTGATGAATGAGTATGCCGTGGTCGTATATGGTATTCAGGAGAACCATTTGGAGGAAAGTGTGAAGAATGGAACACTGGATGCGTCATATCATACGGTACCTGCGGAGGATAGTCTGTATGCATTTGAACGGATCGAGGACATTGACGGCTACAACGAAGCGGTTGGATTAAAGCGGGAGAAGATTCTATCACCGGATGGACCAGCCAATTATATCCGGCCATTTGTGAATCAGTTAAGTGAGGAGAGCTACGAGCTTTTCGTGGCATATCAGTTGAAGGTGTGTGAACGGCCGGATCTGATCGGAGCAGGAGCACATACGGTGGATATACTGAGGAAGTAGAGGAGAAGAAAGAATGGAACAAGGAAGCCTGCCGGAGCGCTATCTGTCGCGTTCGGTGATTAAACATATACGAAGATTGAATCCGAAGCTTTCGATATCGGCAGCAGTCGGAAATGATTATGCAAACCTGCACGGAAGCGTAAGTGCAGATGGTATCGGAGATACACCGTGGATCGCGTGGGTGAAAGCGATGAATAATTTTGCGTGCTCGGGTGGACAGATCGAGGGGGCTCGTCTTACGATGCTTCTGCCGGGGAATGTAAAGGAGTCATGGATCAAAGGTTATATGGCAGATTTTAATTCCTATGCAGAAGCAAAGGACATACAGATCTTAGGTGGTCACACCCAGGTGTCTGAAGTGTTTGCGCGGGCGCAGTTTGTTGTGACAATGCTTGGAACAGCGGGTGAGTACCATGCAAATAAAAAGAAAATCAAACCGGGCTATGATATCGTAATGGTCGGACAGGCAGGCTTGATGGGCGCGGATATAATCCTGAGGGAAAAGCGGGAAGAACTGCATACGCGGTTCCCGGATTTCTATCTGGATATGGCAAGCGTCAAGGAAGATGCGTATAGCATTGCGGACGTGGCACGTAGGATTGCGGATTCCGACATGGATATCTGCTATATGCACGATGGCTCATCCGGTGGTGTCTATGGTGCCCTGTGGCAGATGGGCGTCTGGATGGATAAGGGCTTTGAGGTACAGCATGTGGATATACCAATCCGGCAGGAGACAATCGAAATCTGCGAGTTCTTCAATATCAATCCGTATCTGCTGGATGCAACCGGCTGCCTGTTTGTAGTCGTGGAAGATGGAGAGAAGCTGGTGGAATATCTGTCAGAACAGGAAATCGAATCCGTCGTGATCGGTGTTGTGACAGAGAAAAAAGAGAAGCTGATTGTGGTAAATGAACTGGAACACCGATGTCTGTCTCCGGTAAATGGGGATGAGATACATAAGGTGTTGTAAATGAGAACAGGTGAACTTACAAATGAGTAACAAAAGAGGAAAACAACTGAACAAATATGTACCGGACTATGTGTTATATGATCTGGAGACAACCGGAATCGCTGCAAACTACGATGAGGTAATTGAAATCTCAGCCGTGAAGGTGCGCGGCGGTAAAATCATCGATGAATTCAGCACACTTGTTAATCCGGGACGAACGATTCCGTATGGCGCGAGTGCGGTCAATCACATCTATGACGAGATGGTGGCAGATGCACCGGAGTTTGAAGAAGTGTTACCATTGTTCCTTGCATTTATCGGAAACGATATTCTGGTTGGACATAATATTGCCTCGTTTGATATGAAATTTCTGTATCGGGACTTCGAGAAATATATGGGTGTGGTACTTCCAAATGATTTCGTGGATACATTGCGCCTTGCAAAAATCGTATTCCCGGATTGGAAGCATCGGAGACTGGGTGATCTTGCGAACTATTATGGCATCTCTACGGTGGGTGCGCATCGCGCATTGACAGACTGTAAGATGAACCAGAAGGTATTTGAATTACTTGGAAAAGAATTGTCTGGGGCAGGAACGATGGATGTACGGCAGAATGTCAAGATTTGTCCGAAATGTGGAATGATGATGGTAAAACGAAAAGGAAAATTCGGCGAGTTCTGGGGCTGTAAGGGATTTCCGGATTGTCGTTATACGGAGAATATCTAAGGCGCGGATAAGGGGAAACAGCAGGTTGCTTTTATCGTAAGCGGTTGTCTGCTAAGATAGCATCATGTTGGACAACCGAGAAGATTGATCTGTCAGTGCTGTGGCATGCCGCTCGAGGATGAGATCATCGGGCATGACCGGGATGGGACAATGAATGAATCGTATTGCAAATGGTGCTATGCAGATGGCATGTATACATACAGTAATATGGATGATTTGATCGATGTTGCAGTCAAGCATATGGTGACGGATGAATTTCCGGAGGAACAGGCGCGGGAATATATGAAGGATCTGCTCCCGAAGTTAGACTATTGGAAGCGGTACGATGAACTGAGCGATGGCGGACAGTTCGATGAATTCAAACATCAGTTGATAAAAGAGATTAACGACCTTCATATCGAAGGATTGCCGAAGGTGGAAAAGTTGAATGCACTCGTCGGTCAGTATGTGAATCTGGCGTATCCACTTCCAAGTGGGGAGACAGTAAAATTCTTAGATGACAAAAAAACCTATCTTGGCAATCAGTTGGAATGTGAGTTTGGCGGAGACCGGTATTTCGGTGTGCTTGCAGGCATGGATTTCATTTTGGTGAGTACCTATGATGCGAGTGGCGAGAATCCCGAGCTGGTCGTATATAAGAAACGGTAATGATGAATAGAAGCGTTAGTGAAGAGCCGAGTGATCGGCTCTTTATTGCATTTCGTCTGAAAAAGATAGAATTACGATACAATCCGGTGTATAATTTAAAGATACATAAAATGCAGGAGCATGTATCTCATGTTGCAGATGGTGTGGATGTCATTCGTGATGCAACTGTACAGTTAGGCAAAGAAACCGATGAGATCGGAAAAGATATCAAGAACTTAAGTGATATTGCACAGAGAAATGAGGATACGGTTAAGGGAACGATTTTCTTTAGTGATGAGGTGCTTGGCACTGTAAACAGTGTGACCGAGATGTCGACGGAAGTCAGCTCATCCGCCAATGATATGGCAGGCGTGGTGTCACATTTCCGTATGTAAGAAGTAAGAATATAAATAGAAAAAGAATGTAGAAGCGTTGGTTCGGAAACGAACCGGCGCTTTTTTGCGCAATAAGCCGGAATGCAGAAATCGTGCTTGCACGGATTTCTATATGACGGCAAATGTTCATCGAGCCGACAGGCGAGATGCCGTGGTGAGCCGTCATGCAGAAATTTGACTTAGATTTTACATGGTTTCCACAGAAATATGATAGTAGAGTGGCAAATTTCAATTTTATAATAGAGCAGAAATTAGAGAAAGCAATATATTCAAAGTGAGGAGAAAAATATGCCATCTACATATGCACATTACCGGATGGGGCAGGAAGTAATCAAACAGGTTTCTTCCCCTGCCCGCGATATCATTATGAAACATAAACAGCTCTATGATATAGGTCTGCATGGACCGGATATTTTGTTTTACTATTATCCGTTGGTGACGAACCCGGTCAATGCAATCGGGTATGGACTGCACGAACGTTCCGGAAAATATTTCTTCGGGAAGGCGGCTGAAATCATAGAGACGGCATCTGACAAGGAAGCGGCACTTGCCTATATCTATGGATTCATCTGCCATTTTGCCCTGGATTCGACCTGTCACGGTTACATCGATGAGAAGATTGCGCAAAGTGGCGTGTCTCACACAGAGATTGAAGTGGAGTTTGACCGGAGCTTAATGATTGAAGATGGGAAAGACCCGGTTCGACAAGATTTAACGAAGCACATCGTCCCATCTATGGAAAATGCCAGCGTGATTGCACCATTCTTCCAAGGGGCAGAACCGAAGCAGGTTAAAAAAGCGTTGAAGGGAATGATTCAGAACAATCATTTATTGCTCGCACCTTCCAGATTAAAAAGAGTGTTGATCTATGCTATACTCCGTCTGTCCGGAAATTACAAAGAAATGCATGGATTGCTGGTAAATTTTGAAGCAAATCCGGCATGTGAGGACAGTACAGCGAAGCTGCATCAGTTGTACGCTGTGGCAAAGAGCCGGGCGGTTATGCTGATTGATGCATATGGAAAGTATATGGCAAAAGAAGAGGCGTTAAATGTACTCTATAATTATACATTCAGCGGCAAAGAGAAGGAGGCGCAGCAACGTGAAGACGAAAATGACAAAGGCTGAAAGAAACTGGGTATTATATGACGTGGGAAATTCTGCGTTTGTGCTGCTTGTCTCAACAATTATGCCGATCTATTTTAACTATCTGGCAGGAAATGCAGGACTCTCTTCGGTCGATTATCTTGCGTATTGGGGGTATGCGACTTCTGCTGCAACAATCATTGTAGCATTGCTCGGACCGGTATTCGGAACGTTGGCAGATACGAAAGGGTTGAAGAAACCAATCTTCACTGTGACGATGCTGATTGGAGGAATCGGCTGTCTGGCACTTGGATTCGCCAGACAATGGATGTTTTTTCTCTTGATTTACATTATTGCGAAGACGGGATTTTCAGGTAGTCTGATCTTCTATGATTCGATGCTTGGTGATGTCACAACCGAAGAACGGATGGATAACGTATCTTCACAGGGATATGCCTGGGGCTATATCGGAAGCTGTGCGCCATTTGTATTATGCCTGGGAATTGTGCTCGGCGCTGGGAAGATTGGAATCAGTATGGAGCTTGCGATGATGATTTCATTTGCGATTGTTGCGGTCTGGTGGATTGGTGCAACAATTCCGCTTCTTAAGATCTACAAGCAGAAACATTACGTGGAACGGAAGCCACGGGCGATTCGGAACAGCTTCAAACGACTGGGTGTCACTTTGAAAAATGTGAGAAACGAGAAGAAAATCTTCCTGTTCCTGCTGGCATTTTTCTTCTACATTGATGGCGTCTACACGATCATTGATATGGCAACCGCCTATGGAACCGCGCTCGGATTCGACAGTACGAAACTGCTTCTGGCATTGCTTGTCACACAGATCGTAGCATTCCCTTTTGCAATCATATTCGGCAGGTTAGCCAATTGTTATAAAACAGAACGACTCATCACGATCTGTATTGGCGCATATCTTGGCATTGCCATATTCGCAATCTTCCTGAGGGAGCAGTGGCAGTTCTGGGTTCTGGCGATTCTGGTTGGCATGTTCCAGGGCGGGATTCAGGCGTTGTCCCGCTCGTATTTCGCCAAGATCATACCGCCGGAAAAATCCGGCGAATATTTCGGCTTGATGGACATATGTGGAAAAGGCGCATCCTTCCTTGGAACAACCGTAATCAGCCTGATCTCGCAGGTGACCGGCAAGGCGAATATCGGTGTAGGCGCGATATCCGTGTTCTTTGTCCTTGGAATGATCGTGTTCCGGATGGCGACCGCGGAAGAAAAGGGAGAAGGAAAGAAAGTGAGGATGAGATTCGGGGAAGATGGGGTATCTTGAGGGGGAGAGGAAGAGAATATTTTGTAGGGATGGTTAGAGAGTCGAGAGATCGGCTCTTTTTATTTTTAAACAAAAATATAGATTTTAATCGCGAGTCCTGTTTTATGTCCATGTAGTATGTTTAAATAGAGCTAAAAAGGTATGTAAGAAATATAAAAATAAGGAGGAGCAAATGGGTATGGAACAGATGGATATGTTTAGTTTTGTTGATAATCTGAATAAAGATCCAATTACAAATACAACCTGTGTTGTAATGGATGGAGAGTGTAAAGATGTTGCATGGAACGAATTGTTTGACGCTGAAAAATATGACCAATTAATGTGTGTAACATATGTATCGTCTGCCAGTTTTTTAAGCAGAGCAATCGATAAGTTCAAAAATGTGAAGGTTATTATAGGCATAGAAAAGGCGGATGTAAGAAAGGCGATTGCGGAAAGCATAAATGCACGGGTTATGCAGGAGGGAACAAAGTTTTTTGAAGAGTTACCAGATACAGGGAAAGACAAGCTGATTGAAAGAAGCTTGGAGGTTCGATATTCTAAAACAGAGTATATTATACATTCAAAATTATATTTATTATCAAATTCAGAAAGTGGCGAGAACCGTTTGATATTTGGCTCCGCGAATCTGACGAATACAGCGTTCAACAACGCTGTACATCAATATGAAGATATAATGGTATTTGACAATAATTTGATGTTTGATATATATAAAAAAAGATTTCAACATATATACAGTATTACCGAAGATTATGTACCGGGAGAGGTTATAAACAAATATAAAGAGGGAAAATTGATTTCCATGGTTGATTTTACGCCAGAGGAACGAACGGAAGAAATCATAGAGATATTGAAGAAAGAGAATATTGTGCCTGTATGTAATGAAACCATTCTGAAGTGTGTTCAGGAAGCACAGTCTGAAAATGAAAAAGAGATTACAGAGACGAAAACCACATTTGAGGTAATTGTTGCAGCGGGTAAGAAAAAACGAGGTGATAAGAACGGAAATTATACGATTAAAAGCGCACAGGAACTTGAATCGTCGAAAGGGAAGATTATAGATATACTGTTTCGCCATACAAAAACAGAGATGAACATGCAACGATTCTCGCTTACATTCAATGATACAGATAAGAAACAGTATATAATTTTTCCCAAGAAGGATGATTGCACTGAGGCAAGGGCGCCAGAAGTATTTGATAGAAAGGCTACACGAGAGGAAATCAGGTCGTCGATGGAGAATCTTATGCAATTTTTGATGGCATATAAGAAATTTGTATCAGATACAGAAGATGGGGATGAGAACCTTTCGCGAATACTAGAAGCGATTATGTACGCATTTGCATCGGCATATATATTTAAGCTGCGTCAGGAAAATACTGGAAGTAAATCGGACATACCCATTATGCTTGTGATTGGAGGAAGAGCTGCTTCTGGTAAGTCAAATTTACTTGCGTATATCGATCGTATTCTGAGCGGCAGACAATTGCTTGTGGAACAACACTATATACAATACAAACAGATAGAAAAACGGGATACGGTTGGAGAATTGTTCATGACAGATAATACATATCCGTTACTGGTTGATGAAGTCCCGCCAGCATTTTTCAATAGCAAATCTACTAACAAAGGAGAGGAACTTATAAAGTATTTATCCAACACTTTAGATTCAAAACATCCAGTTATGATTTGTACGACGAATACAGGCGGTTTCAGTATTCCAGCGCAGGTAGCCAGACGAATTTATTTTCTGAAAGTAGATGCATGTTTTAATGAGAAATACAAATCGGAGGCAAATGCCTATTATGAAGATGTAATGGCAAACGCAAGCAATATTCTATTTCGGGATTTCTGTTTCAAAATGGGAGAATTGATAAAAACAAATTCAAGCTTGTTTGGAGATGATTCGGCAGATTATCTAGGCATAGTCAGAAAGATTTTCCGGGAATATTTTATTATATCAAAAATGGAAATCCCTGCGTGCTTTCCAAATCAGTTATACCGGGACTATGAGTATAGAGGAAAAAATATGTGGAAAACGCTTTATCAGCAGACAAAGGATCGGTTTGTGTATTCACCTAAAAAAGGGGAAAAGGAAGCTACATTTACTCTTAATTTGAAAGATATGACAACCGGAGTTAAAGATGTACAGGTCTACATGAATTATCTGCGTCAGGATATTCTGGTTGAGGAGGCAGGCATGTATGTGGTGTTGAAGGCGGATGCATTCTGTGATTGGATTGGTGTGAAGAATGTTTCGTGGTTGGAAAGAATGAGAAGAAAGAGGCGATGATAAAATGGTATTTGATGCAATATATGATACTTTTGCAAAAATTGTGGACAGTAAAATGAAAGATAAAAATGTGGATGATGAGATTTTTGGGGATATGGTTTTAAAAGAGATGGCAAAGGCATTAACAGTAGCAATTTATCGTAATGGAACTATTGAAGATGTTCATGCTGGCGAAGGCTTTGGAGCAAAGGATTTTAAGGGAATACCTGATTCTTGCATGAAAGAAATAAATAAAGACGTCTGCAATAAATGTTATACAATGTTAAAACTGTTGTTAAGTGATGAGGAAATGGATTGTAAAAGAGCATTATCAGTGTTGGTACTTTCATATTTATCTACTACAAAATGGGATGAACCTGTACTCGATAATGAAGTATATTTGATGAATTAATATTATGATATTTTTAGGCAAAACAACGGGATTAAAAACTATGATAAAGGTACTATTCATCTGCTAGGATAGTATTTTGTAAATGCGAATATTCATTAAAAAGTGGCAGTAACATAACAGTATCTATTTTACAAAAACAATACAAGCGTATTGAAATAGTAATGATATAGCATTATAATAAAGAAAATAAATGGAAGTGAGGTGCGGAACATGGCTAGTACAATTCAGGTTAGAGTAGAAGACGAGTTAAAAAGCAAATCAGATGCTCTGTTTAAAGATTTGGGTACAGATACTACAACAGCAATCAGAATGTTTTTAACACAGGCTGTTGCAACAAATGGATTTCCTTTTGAAATAAAAAGACAGACAGAATCAAATCCATATACACCTATGACGGAGAAAGAGATGCTTGCAAAGTTGGAAAAGTCAAGAGAGCAGGGAATGTTCAGGGATGCAGATCATGTGATTTCTGATATGAGGGCAAAGTATGGATTATAAGATAGTTTTGATGCGGGATGCAGAGGAAGATCTTGATAGATTCATCACATATCTTTTGTTTGAAAAGAAAAGTGAGCAGGCTGCAAGAAATTTATTAAATGACTTTGAAACAACAAAAATAAGTTTGTCAAAAGTTGCCGGGAGTCTGAAACTTTGTGACAATCCCAAACTAAGAGAATTAGGATACCGAAGAATCAATTTTTTAGCTCATCGATATTTTATGCTTTATCGTATAGAAAATGATACTGTTTACGTGGATAATATTTTTCATGAATTGCAAGACTATGAAAATAAAATGAATTAAAGGTTTGAATGTATTTTCCTACTCGTTGGGGCTGGATCCTAATTTTGAACATGATTTAGGAACTGGTTCATATGGATATTTTTTCTATAAGAAAAGTGGACATATCGTGTATCATTTGAAAAGGTTAGACTTAGTTTATGTTGATATTCGGCGGTATTATGCTATATAATTTATGTAAATTTTGTTGGAGGGTTTACAATATGAAAAAAGAAATGTTTAATTTAGATAACCATCCCAAATTTGGCACAAGAGAACCTGATCTGGATCCATGGCAAAAAGGATTAGTAAAAACAACAAATAAGTGCAGAGAAAAGAAAAAATTGGGGGATGATTTTGAAAATAAATTATGTGAAATGTTGAAAACAGCATTTCCAGATGATGTTATAATTCAAAATGTTTTATTTGAAAGTGGTAATTATATTGATTCTCTAAAAATATATGAGTCGTTGCAAATAGATATAATAGTTGTTACAGATATAGGTGTGTTTTGCATTGAAGCTAAATGGATTAGTGATACTAAATATACGAGGATTTCGGGAGGCGCACTTTCGAAATCATGGACGTTAAAAACTAAAAGAGGAACTACGAATAGTGATATAAATGGATTAAAACAGAATTATAGGCATTATATGTACTTGAAAGAAATGTTTGCAAAAGAAAAGGTTGATTGTCCTGTATATCAAATGACGGTGATTGGTGGTTTGGAAAGAAAAAAAATAGCCGTTCAGCAATTTATAGATGCAAATTTGGTGGATGAAAAAGAGATAGTTGATAGAGTAACATACATAAAAAATAGAAATAAAAACAAGAATGTTAATGTGAAGCAGGTTGTGAATATAATAAATGATTGGAAATGTACAATCGAAGGAGCGGATATTCTTCATTTAGTTTATACACGCAATATTGCAAAGAAAAAATTGCCAGCTAGATGTAAAAAGATTATGCGCAGTTTATAATTCATGAGAGGTATCAATATGAATTATTGTTGTTAGAATAGCAATACCTAAATTTTTACAAGAAAAACATGCCATCAGGGACCATTGTTAAAAAGTTTCGTTCATTATTTAACGATATCCAAAAGTTTCATACATATACCATTACCCCCTATCCGTTTGATTGATGTTCATCTGACAGACAAACACTTCTTTTATCAAAAAGAATGTGAGGAACGTGCGCAAACTGTAGCAAAACATGGCATTTTGTATCTAACAAGGAGAAAATACATGAAAATAAAAATTTTTTTCATCTGCCACGGCAGAACCCGTACTTTTGTCTGAAATGCCTTAAAATCAAGATTTTTTGTGATGTGAAAAGGAATTTGTACCCCCTGTTTTGTGGAAGAACCAAAACAACTTGGAAACGATGATTTCAGGTTGAGATTCGTTAAATGGACTACCCTCGAAAAAAGCAAAGATTCAACCTATTTCAACAGAATTGAAATAAGTTGGATCTTTTTATTGTGGATGAAAATGAAAACTTAAAGTTTGAAACGATTTGATTGCCCGAATTGTAACTCGAAGATTTTCTTAATGCTCAATTTGTTAAATCTTAATAATTGTAGTACAATTATATATAATATATTTGTAATCAACTATCAGGGGTTGCATGGCATCGGTATGACTCACAAAGTGGTTTTTCCTACGCTTATTGTGTTATGCTCTATTGGACTTGGAAGACTGATTCAGAGTTATATGGTTGTTATCGTAGATTTCAGTGTAGGAGTGACAATTATGAAGGTAGACAACTTAGCAAGCACATTGCAGGTATTCCCTGATAAGGGGAAAAAGTATTATTGCCATAAACATCTGCTGTTGATTTAGACTAATTATGTAGATAAAAATGTTGAGGGGAAGAGATGGAGAGACCGTCATATTTAACGTGGCTAATTGAAGAAAAGGGTGTTGCTTTAGATAATGGAGAAGTCATCCAATGTTATAAACTTGATTATTCAGATGATGATGAAACATTAAATGCATGGGCAATCCACTTGAGGAGACATTATATTTCGGACGAGGAACTTATTGAAAGTTGCGGAGAATTGGAAATTTCTCCGGAGGAATACTTGAAGCAATTTGTTATTCCACAGAAGGGAAAAGATAGAATGGCGGGGACTGCTCGCTCTAATGGGATAAGCGAGATTTTGTTTTCGGATTTATTGGAGTTTATATATGGTTTGGAAGTACCACGTTGCAGGATGGATAATATGTCTGGAACAACGGTATCTGAGCATGGTACTGATGTTATCGGTTATAAATTTCATAACCCTGATAAGACTCCGGATACTAAAGATAGGCTTGTTACCGTTGAAGTGAAAGCGGGGCTAACCCAAAATACGGCAAAAGTTATTGAAAAAGCAGTAATTGATGCAAATAAGGATGAATATAGAATGGCCCAATCCTTGGATTATATGAGAAAAAAGCTAAAGCGAATGAATAAACAAGATGAAGCTAAGGATATTCTGAGATTTCAGAAAAAGACAAAAATTGATTATCAATTAGAAAATTATGCCGCTGGAATGTCTAGTCTGGAAGAAATTCCAGAGCAACAGCGTGATGGAAATAAGATAAAGATAATACCAGAGATAGATGGAGAAAATCTAAGAATTAAGGGTGATGCTGGTATTTATTATGTTCATGGAAAATGTTTAATGGAACTAGCACATAAAATATATGATAGGTGCGTGAGATAAAGTGGGAAGAAGTAAATCGTTATTGATGTTAAAGTATCAGAAGGCAAAAGTTAAATTGCTAGAATATGAGGTTCCTGAAAAAGAGTGGCCTGTATTTCCGCTCAATTACAGGGATTTGTCATATCCAACAGTGCTTACGCTTTCTCGATTTGCTGAAGCTATTAATGATAATTCAGATCAGAAAATGACATATAAAGACTTACGTTATTGCTCGGACTTTTATGATGCTGCATTTCAATCACGTGAACAGGAAATTCATGATGCGGATTTTGCTTTGTCTGGAGCAGCTGCGTACTTCTTTATGGATAATTTTGGTAGTGCCAAGGTATTGTGGCAACAAGTTAATCCTAAAGATATTATTGATGAAGCACAAAAGTGTCTTTATGAAGTGTTTTCATTAGCGTTTACTGGAAAAATACATAGAGATAAGGACAATGCTATTGTTAAAGCTATAGAGTTATTTTGGAAAAGTGCGGATAAAAAAGCGTTTGATGAAATAATCGGCGAGTATAGAGAGAATATTTTCAAAACAAATTTGCCACAGAAGTGGTTTTGGGGAGAGATTGCCTGCGCTGTCACGAAATTGATAGGAAATGCTTCTGCGCGTATTTTATTACCAGAGTATTCAAAATTAGATAGCAAGACTTGGGATGCTTATTTCGAACGCAAGTCAGCGATAAACTTATTATGGGCATCCCAGAGGTTGGTAGGATCATCAAAGATTCTTCAAGGATATAATGCCATAGTGCAGCTTCCTACAGGTGTTGGAAAAACAAAGAGTATTGAGCTTATTATTTGGTCAATGCTTTTGTCTGAACGTGGTAGTAAAGCACTTATAGTGGCTCCTTTAAGATCATTATGTAATGAAATTACATTTGATATGCGTATGGCATTTCCAAAAGAAATTTCAATAAATCAGTTTTCTGATGTGTTAGAGGAAGACTTTATTGATATATTATTTGGAAATGCAGAAAGACAGATTCTTATTTGTACTCCAGAAAAACTGCAGTATATCTTTCATCATGACAACTCGTTTCTTAATGCGATTGATTTATACATATTTGATGAGAGCCATATGTTTGATGATAGAAGTAGGGGGGCTTTATATGAACTACTGTTGACAGATATCAAACTTGGAATAAAAGAAAATCAACAGCTTGTTCTTATGTCAGCAGTACTCCCTAATGCGGGACAGATTGTAAAGTGGCTTTTAGGAGAAGCGGGTGTTTTGGCATTTGATTCTAATATTAAATCTACGCCAAAAGCAATAGGATTTGCAGATAATAATAAACAGTTGCATTACTACACGAAAGCTGAGAATGCTGAGGATTTCTTTGTTCCGTATACTTATAAAACTCAAAAGCTTAACTTGAAGCCTAAAGAACATAAAACAAGATATTTTCCAGAAAATTCACAGGATAAAGCATTGTATTATACAAATATTCTGTGCAAAGCTGGTGGAGTTGCAATCTATTTTCCACAGAAAAGATCTATTCCGAGGTTCTTTACAAGAATTAAGGAACTTGATGAGCGTGGTTTCACATTAGATCGAATTAAAGACATATCAGATGTTGAGGAATTGTCAAAGTTTCATGCTCTTTTTAAAGAGTATTATGGTGAAGAATATATTTATACCAAGACGGTACAGTATGGAATTCTACCACATTATTCATCTTTACCGAATGGAATAAAAATGGCTACTGAATATGCGTTTAAAAAGAATAAAGTAAAAGCGGTAGCATGTACTTCTACACTAGCGCAGGGTGTGAATATTCCGATAAAGTATTTATTGATTACAGGGACAAATTTTTCGGCAACAAAAATGTCTGTCAGAAATTTTCAAAATCTTATTGGAAGAACAGGCAGATCGGGAGTATATACTGAAGGCAATATTATAGTAACAGAAAGTAAGTTGTATGATGAGCGTGGACAAGGTAGAGGATATTATAAATGGAATGAAACAAGAGAATTGTTTGATTCTACGGCTGTGGAGGCTTGTGGAAGTTCAATATTAAACATTGTTAGAGATTATCAAGTGGCATTTAATCTTAAGTTGTTAGGTACGGAGATTGTTACATACATTTGTGAGAATATAAACGACAATAAATGGGTAGAAAATCTTTTAAGGAAATTTTTACAAGAAATAGTTGCAAGAGACGAAAATGTTAATGTGAACTACTATAGACAGGAGATTTTAGAACACTTAGTTAACTGCAAGGAAGCTATGGATTCAATAGAAAACGAGATAATATACCTCTTTGCGCAACATTCCGTATCTGAAACAGTAGAGTTATTACGTGATATATCAAACAACTTATTAGAGAACACGTTGGCGTATTATTTAGCAACAGAAGATGAGAAAAAACTTTTAAGGCAATTGTTTAATGTAATTGAGACTAAAGTGGAAGAACAAATAGGAAATGTTCAAAAGTATTCTAGTATTATGGTTCCCATGGCAGATGCTGATCAGATTATAGAATGGATTGAAAATAATAATATTAATATCGAAAAGAAGACTGCAAAGGAATTATTAGAGCCTATAGAAGACCTTTTTGGTAGAGTATATCCTTCTTCAGTTATGAAAAAAGGATTTGCATTGTCTTGGATTCGTGGTGATTCTTATGAAAAGATAAGCAAAGATTATGAAATAACCATCTATGATGTAGAAAAGTACTGTCAGTATAATTTGTCATACCAAATGAGCTTTTTGGTAGGGAATATAATAGATTTGGTAGATGCAGAATGTGAGAACAAAGATGCTCTTTTGCTACTTCAACAGGCTTTAAGGTACGGGGTAAATACTAAGACGGCGGTATCTATTTGTGAAAAAGTGTTTAACGATAGATTTCTTGCCAAGGAGATGGCTGCTGCCATCGGAAACAATGGAGTTTCAAACGATAAAATTGTTGCCTTTGTAAAATTTAAGAAAGAGGCTATGATATCACTACTAGATAAGTATCCTTCATTTTTTACAGATATAATAGAGAAAATTTGATTGTTGCGATGAAGAGTATGGTTGATAAGTATCCTGTAATAACTTTATGTGGTAGCACACGTTTTAAAAATGAATTTATGGAAGCATAGAAGAGGCTTACATTGCAAGGCGACAATGTTATCAGTGCTGGAGTTTTTTGACCATTCTGTAGATTCTGAGTGTTGGGAGAACATAAATGAAGGAGTTTTCACCAAGACTCAAATAATGTTTTATAATATGAATAAGGGCTATAGCACCATTCATACAATCAGAGGAATATTGCGACCGGCTTTTCGTCAGGCTTATGACGATGACATGATTCGTAGAAACCCGTTTGATTTTGAATTGGCTACAGTTATTGTTAATGATAGTGTGACCAGAGAAGCTATCACCAGGGATCAGGAACGTAAATATCTGGAATTTGTAAAACAGGATAAACATTTTAGCAGATACTATGAAGGTATCTATATTCTGTTAAATACCAGGCTGCGAATCTCAGAATTTGTAGGATTAACAACAAAGAATATTGATTTTAAGAACCATAAAATCATTGTAGATCATCAGCTCATCCGCACTTCAAAGATGCAGTATATGATTGAAGAGCCAAAGACGGAAAGTGGAATTCGGGAAATACCAATGTCAGAAGAAGTGGAGGAAGCATTTCGGACGATTATTGACAGAAGAAAGAAGCTGAAGATTGAGCCAATCATTGATGGCTATTCCGGTTTTCTGTATCTTGACAAGAATAATATGCCTATGGTAGCACTTCATTGGGAAAAGTATTTCCAGCACATCCTTGAGAAGTACAATGGAATTTACAATGTACAGATGCAGAAGGTGACAACTCATGTATACAGACATACCTTTTGTTCAAAGATGGCAAAGAGCGGTATGAATCCCAAAAGCTTGCAGTATATCATGGGACATGCTGATATCAGCGTGACACTAAATACATATACGCATGTGAAGTTTGAGGATGCAGAGGCGGAGATGAAGAGAGTTGCTGCAATTTAAATGTAGTAAATGAGGCAAAGGTGTAGGGGTACGTTTTGGTATTTGTATCCTTGATTTCTCAAAAATATAAGATTTTATGAGAGAATACATGATTTTGAAAAAGTTCCATAAAGCCAGTAAAATCAAGGCTTGAGACGATATGAGAGGATATAAGAGATTATGATAAAGGTACTTTTCATCTGCCACGGCACAATGCGAATTTTTTTGTAGAACCCTTGATTTTGCTGGGGTTCTGGGCATTGGATAAAACAAAATACCAAGAATTTACCAAGTTTGGAAATAGAGAAATTAGCACTTGCGATGTTATGAAATAAGAGCCGAGTTTTATTATTATAATACAAGGCTCTTTTTTAGTATTCCATATAGGGTAATGTAGATTCATGTTTTGTGCGTGTTTTCATTAATTCCATTTTGATGGGGGTTATGATATAATAATGCATATTATATGCAATGAGAGGATAGCAAATTTGGAAGAAGTAGATATTATTGAACAGAGTATTGCTGATATGAGCGGTGACTTGTTGAGAATACTCTTGATAGATAAAACTACAAAAAAATATATCCGATGGGCAACCGATAATTATGTGTCATTAGGTGAGGATTATAGTGCTGGGGTAGAAATAAAACCAGAGTTTATTACAGGATCTTATACGAATGTAATACAGCCGAGAGTGGCTAAATCTCAAGCTGAGCAGATGAAAAGAACTAGGGATAAGGCGGAAGTCTTTACACCATGTTGGATATGTAATGAGCAGAATAATTTGGTTGATGATGCATGGTTTGGTAGAAAGAATGTTTTCAATACCTGTGATGGAGATTCGTGGAAGGTTACAGATGGGGGAATTGCTTTTCCCAATAATAAAACATGGCAGCAATATGTTGATGCTAGAAGATTAGAGATAAGTTGTGGAGAAGCACCATATCTTGTCAGTAGATATAATACTGTTACAGGTGAGCCGATACAGGTAAGAGATAGGATAGGTATTTTGGATAGAAAATTGCGAATCGTTTCTGAAAATACACAAACCGAAGAAGATTGGCTTAAATGGGCTATCAGGGCTTTTCAAAGTACATATGGTTATGAATATCAGGGAGATAATGTTTTGTTGGCAAGGGAGAATCTGCTATTTACTTTTGAAGATTATATGGTAAACAAGTTTGATAAAAAGCCGACATTAGTGCAAATGAAGAAGATTGCAAATATTGTTGCATGGAATATCTGGCAGATGGATGGAATAACAATGACTACTCCGTATAGTGAGGCAGCACCACTACATAGGCAGATGACAATATTTGATTATATGAACGATAATGTGGAAGAAGAAAAAGTTCCTATGTACAGTTTAATTAGGGATTGGAGAGCAGAAGAAACAATAGAGTTCAGGTCTTTGATGAGTGAGGGGTACTGATATGGAGAAAGAGTTTAAAAATGCATTTGATTATAAGGTAATATATGTATTTGAGATTAATGATGAAAAACATAGAGGTAAGGTAAAGATTGGTGATGCAACTCTGCATACGACAAAAACTATTGAGTTTCTTGCCCCTAATAGCAGAGAGCTAAATCAGGCGGCATTGGAAAGAATAAAAGCATATACAAACACAGCTGGAGTTACGACTAAGTTGCTTCATACTGAGTTAGCTGTTAGAACTGTAAAAGAAGGTGGACAGGTACAGCTTAAGGCATTTAGAGACCATGATGTTCATGCGGTATTAAAAAATTCAGGTATTAAAAATTCGAAGATAGATGAAACTACGGGAAAAGAATGGTTTGATATTGATTTACAGACTGCAGAAAAGGCTATTTTGGCAGTTAAGAATAATGCTTCTAATTTAAGTAACACAGAGGTGGTAGCTAAGGCTCCGATTATATTTCGCCCAGAACAAGAAGAAGCGATAAAAAGAACTATTAAACAGTTTAAGAAGTCGGATAGAATGCTTTGGAATGCTAAGATGCGTTTTGGTAAAACCATATGTGCATTAGAAGTAGTAAGGCAAATGAACTTTCACAAAACCATCATTTTAACACACAGACCTGTGGTAAATGAAGGATGGTACGAAGATTTTACAAAGATATTCAGAGGAAGTTCTGGTTTTATATATGGTTCAAAAGCCAACGGATATACAGTCGACCAGTTGCTCAATACAGATAAGAATTTTGTATATTTTGCTTCAGTTCAGGATTTGAGGGGTTCTTCTCAGGTTGGTGGTAAATTTGATAAAAATGATAGTGTTTTTAAGACAGTGTGGGATTGCGTAATTGTTGATGAAGCTCATGAGGGAACTACAACTCTTTTAGGCGAGGATACTGTAAAGGCTGTGTTAAAAGAGGGGAATAATACAAAATTACTGGCTTTATCAGGTACTCCATTTAATATCTTAGATGGGTATGAGGAAGATGCAATCTATACATGGGATTATATAATGGAGCAGGAGTGCAAATCAGAGTGGGATAAAAACCATTTTGGTGATTCTAATCCGTATGAGGAGTTACCAGAGCTTCGTATATATACATATGATCTTGGGCAGATCTTGCATAACAAGGATTATATTGCATTTGAAGATAAGGCATTTAATTTCCATGAGTTTTTCAGAACATGGACAGGAGATTATGAAGTGGATCATGCCAATATGCCAGCATACGCTAAGGTAGGTGATTTTGTCCATGAGAATGATGTCCTTAGTTTTTTATATATGCTAACGAGTTCAGATAATAAAAGTATGTATCCATATTCAACGGAAGAGTATCGAAATCTATTTAAGCATACGCTATGGATAGTACCAGGCATAAAAGAAGCAAGAGCTTTAAAAAAGTTGATGATGGAGCGAACTTTATTTGGCAATGGCATGTTTGAGATTGTAAATGTTGCTGGTAATGGTGATGAAGAAGAAAAGCCTGAAGAAGCATTAAGCAAAGTAAAAACAGCTATAAAAAATGCTGGAGAAGAAAATTATACGATTACATTGTCTTGTGGGAAACTTACGACAGGGGTAACAGTTAGAGAGTGGACAGGGGTATTTATGTTAGCAGGTTCGTTTTCAACATCTGCGGCAAATTATCTTCAGACTATATTTAGGGTACAGTCTCCATGTAATATAAATGGCAAGATAAAGGATGTAAGTTATGTATTTGATTTTGCTCCTGACAGGACTTTAAAGATGGTATCGGAGGCAGTTTCTATATCGGCAAAGGCTGGTAAGCGTAATTCGGAAGACAAGAGAGTATTAGGTAAGTTTTTGAATTATTGTCCAGTGATATCTATCGAAGGTTCTGAGATGAAAGAGTACAGTGCGACCAGACTGTTGCAGCAGTTAAAGCGTGCATATGCTGATAAAGTAGTTAGAAATGGTTTCGATGATAGTAATTTATACAGTGATGAGCTGTTTATGTTAGATGACGTGGATATTCAGAAGTTTGATGAGCTGAAAGGTATTATTGGGACATCAAAAGCATCTCCAAAGGCTAATGATATTACTGTTAATGACCAAGGTCTCACTAAAGAAGAGTACGAAGAGCTTGAGAAAGCCAAAAAGAAACCTAAGAAAGACTTGTCTCCAGAAGAAAAGGCTAGACTTGAAGAACTTAAACAGTTGAAGAAGTTGCGTAATGATGCTATATCCATTCTCCGGGGTATTTCAATTAGGATGCCATTGCTTATTTATGGTGCGGAGATTCCTTACGAGGAAGAAATTACGCTGGATAGATTTGTAGATATGGTTGATGATTCATCATGGGAAGAGTTTATGCCGACAGGTGTAACGAAGGATAAGTTTAGAGAGTTTCAGAAATATTATGACGAGGATGTGTTCATAGCAGCAGGACGAAGAATAAGAAATGTTGCAAAAGAGGCAGACACCTTAAACCCTACTGAACGAGTACAGAAAATTGCAGGACTTTTCAAATATTTCAAGAATCCAGATAAAGAGACTGTCCTTACTCCTTGGCGAGTTGTTAATATGCATATGAGTGACTGTCTTGGTGGTTGGGATTTCTATAGTGAGAGTCATAAAGAGGATGAAATGCCTGATAAACCGAGGTTTGTAGATCAAGGCACCGTGACACACGATGTATTTTTTAAGCCTGATACAAAGATACTGGAAATAAATTCAAAGACAGGCTTATATCCTTTGTATGTTACATATAGTGTGTTCAGGGCAAAATGTGAGAGCGTAGACAAGAAAGCCCTTACAATAGACAAACAGAGAGAGATTTGGTTTGAAACTGTAAGGGATAATATCTATGTGGTGTGTAAAACTCCTATGGCGAAGACCATAACAAAACGTACATTGGTGGGGTATTCTGCTCATAAGATAAATGCTCATTACTTTGATGATTTGATAAATACAATGGCTAATAAGTCTCAATTGTTTATCGAAAAAGTTTCAAAAGAATCATATTGGAAGAAAGGAAATGGACTTATGAAATTTGATGCCATTGTAGGTAATCCACCATATCAGGCTTCGGATGGTGGAAGTGGAGCAAGCTCAGGGGCTATTTATCCTTATTTTGTTTCACAATCGAAAATGTTAAATCCTGAATATATTTCTATGATAATACCATCTAGATGGTTTGCAACAGGACGAGGCACAGATGTATTTCGAGAAGAAATGTTACATGATGTTAGGCTTGCAAGATTACATGATTTTATTAATGCAAGTGAATGCTTTTCGGGAGTAGATATAAAAGGGGGTGTATGTTATTTTTTATGGGATAAAAAGCATACAGGAACCTGTAATGTAGTATCACATAAAAACGATGGAACTACATCTTCAATAGATAGAGATTTGTATGTGGATGGAGTAGATGTATTTGTTCGAGATAATGAATTGATTTCAATTTTGAAGAAAGTTCAAAGTTTCCATGAAGAATCATTTATGGAAATTGTTAGTCCAAGAGATCCATTTGGATATGATATTAGAGAGGAAAATAGCTTCAAGTCCATTCCGCATAAGTATTCTTTAGAGAAATCAATGAAAGAAGATGTTGAATTTTATTATAATGGTTGGAGAAAAAATGGTGTAGGATATGTTGCTGTGAAAACAGTTGGTGCTCATACGGATTGGGTAGATAAATATAAGGTGTTTGTACCTAATGCATGGGGGTCTGGTAATACATCGACTGATAGATTAAGACCATTTATTGTTTCGCCACATTCTGTTTGTACAGAAACTTATTTAGTAATAGGACCTTTTGATGATATAGTACAGGCTGAGAATGCAAAGTCTTATATTGAAACAAAATTTTTTCATGCTTTAGTTTCAGTAATGAAAACAACACAACATGCGACTCAGAGGGTATATGGTTTAGTTCCAATGCAAAATCTTGACGAGGTATGGAATGATGAAAAACTATATAAAAAATACAACTTAGTAAAAGAGGAAATTGATTTTATAGAAAGGTTGATTAGGGAGATATAGTATGTCATCAGTAACACAGAGAATATCGGAGATTAAGCAACCTATGGGTGGCTATCTTCCATTATCAAAAATGAATATTACAGAGATACAAGACAACAGAAAATTAGCTGATAATGAGAACCTTCATCCTAGTATCATTGGCATGGTAGTTGATTATTTATCAAGGTTCATGTCAGGGACTCCTGTTAAGGATGCATTTTCTATTTCCTTGAAAGGGGCAAAAGTAGCGGAGAAGTTTGGTGTTTCTGATGCAAGAGCAAAGGCATTTGTATTATTAAGACATATAAAAGGGGTAGATGATGATTCTATTATTTGTGCCTGCAAGTTGGTAACATATGATGTATGGCTTCGTAATACTAGATATGCAATGGATGCATTAGGCGAAGCAGCTACAGAACCTGATAAGGATACCATTTCTAATATACGGGTAATGGTGGAGAGAAGTGTTGCTTTTTTTGAAGAATATGGACCTGTGAAAGTGGATGGGTTTACATTTGAGACTGCTGGCTATACAGATGTTGTTGATTCTGGTGATGGAGATTTCCTGACACGAGATACATTGTGGGATTTTAAGGTCTTAAGTAAAAATCCATCTCCGAAGTATACGCTTCAGATTATAATGTATTGGATAATGGGACAGCACTCTGGCAAAGACATATTTAAAGGAATTAGCAGAGTGGGAATATTTAACCCACGATTAAATGTTGTTTATACTATAGATGTGACAGATATTGGTAATGATGTAATTAAGCAAATTGAAGATAATGTTATATGCTATGGTAATTGATGTAAGGAAGGAAATAAATTGTTAATAGATGTATCTGATGTAAAAACAATACCTATAGAGATAGAGGATATAATAATTAATTCATTTAGAACATTATCATTTGATGTAGAGAATAAGATAAAAAATACAGAAATACAATACCTCAATGATGTTATGTGTGCTATAGAAGATATATACGCACCATTTGGAAATGTCAGATTTTACGATGAAATGGTAAGTGTCTTTGAAAAATATGACTTTGTATGTTTCCATTCAACAAGAATGCTTTCTAGGAAGAATGTATTAGAAAATGGGCTGTTAGTCAATAATTGGGAGTCATATAAAGATATACTCAAGGATGTATATGAAAGGGTGGGGTATGGAAAAGAAAAAATACAGAAGACACTAGATATTGTTAATGGAGAGTACAAAAGAAAGTATTTAGGCGACAGAGAGGATTCACAACTGTATTTTTATTCAAACTTATCTATGTTAGAAGGCGAAACAGCAGCATATGATCAGTTTTGTGAAAATATAGGTGGGGAGTTGGCTCGTTGGGCTTTAAAGAAACAATATCCAGATTTATATCAACCATTAAAGGAGTTGGGCGAGAGTTTTATAGTGAAGTTTAGGTTGCCATTTTCTCGTATGGCAAGTTACCAAAAAGACAGTATAATATATCAATTTGTTTTGCATTATGCTGGCATTTATTTTTGGAATAAGAAATTCGATATTGAATTTGACGGGAATACACAATGTAATATTCCGCCAGAAGATATATTGGATATAATTCAATATGATAAAGAAATTGATTATTAATAATAGTTCATTGTGGTAGCTTCCAATCGGTAGCTACCATTTTTCATAATGTAATTATAATTTATTCAATATGGGGTAACGTAGATTTACACTATGTGCTTGTTTTGATATAATTATTCTGTCAAAGCATGGGATGTTGTTATGATTAAAGAATGGTATGCCAATGGTGGCATTGCACTGGGAGAAATATTTTCAGCATATCATAGAAAAGCATAACAGGATTTATAAAGCAGAACTTCCTAAGATAACTCCACATGTATGCAGACATACATATTGTTCACATATGGCAAGCAGTGGTGTCAATCCTAAGCATTTGCAATATCTTATGGGGCATTCTGAAATTAGTGTCACGCTAGATGTTTATACGCATGTAGATTGGGATAATCTTAGAGGAGATATAAATTTTCTCAATATTGATGAAGAAAGAAACGGATATTCTGTCATGGCATAGTGTAGTTTTTTCATTGGTAAATCAGATAAAGGGGTATTATTTTACCAAGAATGACCACCGAATTATGCTGGTTTCGGTTGCGAAAAATGTAGCTGGATAAAATTGTATTTATGCCCGAAAACCTTGAAAATACGGGCTTTTTGAAAGGAAATTAAGGAATGATAAAAGTACTATTCATCTGCCACGGCAACATCTGTCGTTCCACCATGGCTCAAAGCGTATTCACCCGCCTCGCCCGCCAGTCTCATCTCGACTCCTATTTCGCGATTGATTCGGCAGCGACGAGTACAGAGGAGATTGGGAATCCGCCATACCATGGGACAAAGCGAAAATTACAACAGGAGCAGATTCCGTTAATCCCGCATCAGGCGAGACAGATGACACGCGCGGATTATACATATTATGATTATCTGATCGGCATGGATAGCGCGAATATACGGAATATGACGCGGATTGCCGGTGGTAGTGATGTGGAAGGGAAGATTTATAAGATGCTGGCATTTGCGGACTATGAGAAGACGCATAAACTGAGCGAAGCACGCGATGTGGCTGATCCGTGGTATACCGGTGATTTTGACCAGACATTTGAAGATGTTATGGCGGGCTGTAAGGGCTTACTTGCCTATATCAAAGATAGAGAACAACTGCATAAGTAAAACAGCATTTACGAGTATTTAACATATGCGAGATAACATATTTAACACCCCCTGTTTATTATGAAAATATGAGGATGACATTGAGAATATCATAACCATAGTGTGGGATGTTGAATTTCAGTATCAATTTTAGGGCAGACCATTGGAGCATGTCGGTACTTAATGAACTGGACAGTAACTTGTTACTGGAACAGTGAGTTTAGTACCGTTACATGCGGAAGTGAGCGAGAGCGCGTCTGCACGTAATTGATACTGAGATTCAACATGGGACATTGGGTAGATGGATATTTACAATTCCCTCCCGTAAATCATAATAAATGGGGGTTTTTACATGAAGAAAACATATGTGATAGATACGAATATCTTGATTCAGGCACCACATGCATTCTTATGCTTCGAAGAGAATGATGTGGTGCTTCCGCTTGTTGTGGTAGAAGAACTCGATGGATTGAAGAAAGCGGACGGTGAGAAAGGTTCCAATGCGAGAAAAGTCGTGCGCATGCTGGAGCAGTACCGGAATCAGGGAGATCTGTTGCAGGGCGTGACGCTGCCGGATGGCGGAACGCTCCGCATCGAGAAGAATTACAAGGCGGTGGAACTCCCGGAGGATATGCCGGAAGATAAAGCAGATAACCGGATCTTGAAGGTCTGTAAAGGATTGTCACAGGATTTTGGCAAGAAGTCACAGGTGATTCTGGTTACGAAGGATCTGGTGCTCCGGATCAAGGCGCAGATGCTTGGCGTGCGGGCAGAGGATTTCACGACGGAACAGATTACGGTGGATGACCGGCAATATACAGGCAGGACGGATGCATATATCCCGGAAGATAAGGTAAAGGAATTCAAGAAGCATGGAATCCCATGCAATGAGGTGTATCAGACAGATGCGGAAGGAAATCGCATACAGCCGGAATTTATCGAGCATGAATTCGTGATTTTAACGCCGGATCAGTCGAATAAGAAAACGATTCTTGGCAAGGTGCAAAATGGTAAGATCTATCCGCTATCTTATAAGAAATCATATCCGTATGGCATCAAGCCGAGAAATGTCGGGCAGTATTTTATGCAGGAAGCATTGATGGCATCAGCAGATGAAATACCGCTTGTGATCATCAAAGGAATGGCAGGCACGGCGAAGACATTTTACTCGCTGGCGGTCGGGTTAGAGAAGGTGTTCAACAATCCGACGGGGGAATACCGGCGGATCATCGTCTGCCGGCCGAATGCACAGTTTGACGATGAGATTGGATTTCTGCCGGGAAGCGAGCAGGAGAAGATTGCACCGTTGATGCGCCCGGTGATTGATAACTTAGAGCAGATTCTCGATTCGGATGAGGAGGAGCGATATGCGGATGAGAAGGCATTGGCAGATAAGATTCAGGAGATCTTCGAGCGGGGAATCATCCAGACAGAGGCGCTGAATTTTATCCGTGGACGTTCGATTGCGAAGACCTATCTGATTATTGATGAAGCGCAGAACATGACGCCGAATCAGGTGCGAGGCATCATCACGCGGGCAGGAAAAGGCACAAAGATCATATTGCTTGGAGATCCTTGTCAGATTGACCGGCCGTTTCTCGATGAACGGACGAATGGACTAAGTTATGCGGCGAAATACATGCAGGGAAGCCCGTATTGTGCGCAGCTCACATTGTCGGCGGAGGAATGCGAGCGGTCGGTACTCGCGATGGATGCGGTGAAACGGTTATAGGATAAGAAGGGTTTAGAAAATGGCACAGATATTATACAAAGACATCATCAAGAACAAAGAGATAAACGAATTTATCAAGAAGGGCGATGCGAATTTAGCCACGCTTGGCTATACGGAGCATTCGAAGAAACATTGCACGCTGGTGGCTGAGCGGGCAGCATATCTGCTGGAGAAGTTCGGACATGCTGACGCGGAAATCAAACTTGCGAAGATTGCCGGATACATGCATGATATCGGAAATGCAGTCAATCGTGAACACCATGCCGAGTATGGCGCGCTCCTTGCAAATGATATCCTGCGGCGGATGGATATGCCGTTTACAGATCGTGCAACCATCGTTTCTGCGATTGGGCATCACGACGAGTCAACCGGAGGTGCGGTGGATATTGTGTCAGCGGCGATGATTATAGCTGATAAGACGGATGTCCGCAGAAGCCGTGTGCGTTCGCGTGATAAGTCGACCTACGATATTCACGACTGGGTGAATTACGCAGTCACGGAAGCGAATCTGAAGATCAATCGGGAGAAAAGCCAGATTGCATTGGAACTCAAAATTGACGAGAAGATCTGTACGATGTATGAGTATTTCGATATTTTCCTTGGACGCATGCAGATGTGCCGGCACGGGGCGGAGTTGTTCGGAGCGAAATTCAAGCTGACTGCCAATGGCAGTAAGGTACTGTAAAATCTTCTGTGGATATTCCTGTAGAAAAATGCTATAATTACAATAATTGTAAACTGATTCCGGAGTGATTGTTTGACAATGCTCCGGTTATTTGGTTAGCAAACTATAATATAAATATGGGGGAAGCGTATGAAACTAAAATGCACAAATGTGTTGGTTACAATCGCAATGATCTGCAGTGTGCTGGCAATGATTATGAACTGGATTATTTACTTTGGACCGCAGGACAAATATATTCAATCTTTTGGCGTGGATGTAAACAACGAACGAATCTTTGATATCCGCTGCATTATATGTCCGATTCTGACTGTGGGATTGTATATTCTTGCATGCACCATCACACGGAAATCGCAGAAGAAAAGAACCGGATTGACGATTTCAATCGTTGTTCTTGTGAGCCATATTATTTTAAATGTATTAAATGTTGTATCTGTGGTTGCAGTAAACCGGAAATATGCCTTTTTTTATGGGGCGTCAGTGCTGGCGAAAGCTTCGATTCTGAATAATATGAGGAATTTTATGGAAAAACCATTTCATATATTGGCTATGATATTTCTGGCAATCACGATTGGAACGTTGTGCGGAAGGGATAATAACATGCAGCAGACACCATACTATGGTGATCCGATGTACCAAATGCCGAACAATGGATATAACACGCAGCCTCAATCCGGACAATCGTTGTAAGGCATAAAATCATATACAGACATTTCATAAAAAGGAGTTTATACAGTATGAAAATCGGAAGTCATGTTGGAATGAGCGGCAAAGAGATGATGCTTGGCTCGGTGAAGGAAGCACTCTCTTATGGCGCAAATACATTTATGTTATATACAGGAGCGCCGCAGAATACGCGCAGAAAGGACGTGTCAGAGCTGCGCGTGGAAGAAGCGTGGGAGCTGATGCGGGCAAATGATATCACAGAGTTTGTGGTACATGCGCCGTATATCATCAATCTGGCAAATACGGTGAAACCGGAGATCTACCAGCTGGCGGTTGATTTCTTAAAGACAGAGATCGAGCGGACCGCGGCAATGGGAAGCAAGACGCTTGTCCTGCATCCGGGTTCCCATGTGAATGTCGGTGTCGACGCAGGCATCGATAGTATTATCAAAGGGTTAAATGAAGTGCTTACCCAAGATACGCCGGTGCATATCGCGCTTGAGACAATGGCGGGAAAGGGCAGCGAGATCGGCAGAAGCTTCGAAGAGCTGGCGCGTATCTATGATGGTGTCATTTACAATGACAAGTTGCGTGTCTGCTTTGATACGTGTCACACGAACGATGCCGGATATGATGTGGCAAATGATTTCGACAGCGTGATCGAAGAATTCGACAAGATCATCGGCAAGGACCAGATTGCGGTATTCCATATCAACGACAGTAAGAATCCACGCGGAGCGGCGAAGGATCGCCACGAGAATATCGGACTTGGTTCGATTGGGTTTGATGCGTTATACAAGATCGTATGGCATAAGGATTTCTTGGACGTACCGAAGATTCTGGAGACACCATATGTGAAATCACTTGCAGATGCGAAGAAAGCATTTCCACCATACAAGGAAGAGATTGACATGCTCCGGAGTGGCGCGTATGATGCGGCAAGAATTACAAAGCTTGCGGAGTAAGTCGTCCGAAGAAACTTAGACATATTGCGAACACACACATGGAGCCGTCAGGCGACATGAAAAACAAAGAATCGAGAGTAGGAAATATGGCAGTCAGAGATGAAATCATAAAGACACTGGAAGAAAACAGAGGCACCTATCTGTCTGGCGAGCAGCTTGCGAAGAAACTATCTGTCAGCCGGGCAGCAGTCTGGAAGGCCATCCGCAAATTGCAGGAGGATGGATTTGCGATCGAGGGCGTGAACAACAAAGGCTACAAGCTGGCGGAGGATACGGATGTGTTGTCTGTACAGGGAACGGCGAAATATCTGGACGTCGAGTGCCCGGTACGGTTGGAAGTGTTCCGCTGTATCAACTCCACGAACCTTGCACTCCGTGAGCGGACGCAGGAGGAAGAAGGCCTGGTGCTTGCCGCGATGGAACAGACGAACGGACTCGGAAGACTGGGACGGTCGTTTATGTCGCCGGCAAATACAGGAATCTATTTCAGTATCCTGTTGAAGCCGCAGATTGCGAATCAGGAAGTGACGCTGCTTACGACAATCGCTGCTGTGGCAGTGTGCGAAGCAATCGAGAAATACACGGACAAGAAACCACAGATCAAATGGGTCAACGATATCTTTATCGATTCGCACAAGGTATGCGGCATCCTGACACAGGCAGCATTCCAGATGGAGAACTTAGACCCGGAATACGTGATCGTCGGAATCGGAATCAATCTGTATATGCCGACGGAAGGATTCGGTAAAGAACTGGAGAATATCGCCGGTTCTGTCCTGCAGGAGCAAAGCGGCGACATCAAGAATAAGATTCTGGCAGAGACACTGAACCGCTATTTCTATTACTACAAAAACTTTGCGAAGAAAGAATTCATCGCGGAATACAAGAAGCGCAGCCTGGTTCTTGGAAAAGGTATCCGTGTTGTGACAAAGGATGGTGAGCGCAAGGCAACCGCACTTGATATCGACGACATGTGCCATCTCCTTGTCGAGTACGAGGATGGCACCCGCGAAAATCTCTCAACCGGTGAAATCAGTATCCGGCTGCAATGATACGTGATAACCAAGGAAAAATTGGATATAATATGTGTGTATGATTCATTGTTACAATTAAATAATTACAAATGAAACAATATGTAGATTCGAGTTGCACAGAATACTTATTATTAAGCAGACCATTGGAACACGCTGGTACTTAATGAGCAGGGCAATAAGAAATAAATAATTGATGTATGATATTCCTGCGAATTTAGTACCACTGCGTGTGGAAGTGAGCGAGAGCGCGTCTGCGAAGAATAAGTATTCTGTGCAACTCGGTCAGTATAGTAGGATTCGTAACTGTTTGATTTGTAAAACAACGAAAGGAGACACATATTATGAAGATACTATTTTACGATGCAGCAACCTACGACGTGGAATCCTTCGAGAAAGAACTCAACCATTTCCCGGACATCGAGATCATCTACCACGAAGTTGATATCTCTCCGAAGACTGTATCACTCGCACAGGGCTGCGATGCAATCTGTGCATTTGTAAACTCGGATTTAAGTGCGCCTGTACTGGAGAAGCTTGCGGAGATAAACATCAAACTGGTGCTGCTTCGCTGCGCCGGGTTTAATAATATAGATTTGGAAAAGGCAAATGAACTTGGCATTACGGTGCTGCGTGTGCCGGGCTATTCTCCGGAAGCCGTTGCGGAGCTTGCGATTACACTGGCGCTTGCGGTCAACCGCCATGTACACAAAAGCTACATCAAGGTGCGGGAGAATAATTTCAGCTTAGTGGGATTAACCGGAGTGAATTTTCATGGCAAGACCGCAGGCATCATCGGGACCGGAAAGATCGGTGCTGCAATGTGCCGGATCTGCCGTGGATTTGGTATGCGCGTAATCGCGTATGATATGTACCCGAATAAAGAGCTGGAATTCGTGGAATATATGTCACTTGCAGACGTGCTGAAACAGAGTGATCTGATTTCCCTGCATTGCCCGCTCACAGACGAGACTTATCACATGATCAACAAGGATACGATTGCACAGATGAAGGACGATGTGATCTTAGTCAATACATCCCGTGGTGCGCTGGTCGATTCAGAGGAACTGATACAGGGTATCCGGCAGGGCAAATTCTTCGGCGTCGGTCTGGATGTATACGAGGAAGAGGGAGACAATGTATTTGAGAACCGGGAGGACGAGCTGTTACAGCATTCTATCACAGCCAGATTGCTTTCATTCCCCAATGTTATCATTACGTCCCATCAGGGTTTTCTGACGCGGGAAGCACTTGCGGCAATCAGCCGGACAACCTTGCAGAATGTGGTTGATTATGAAAATAGAACCATCCATGAAGCCAATCAGGTAAAATAGATTGGACAAAATTATAACAATCATAAGTACGGGCAGATGTATGTATCACACATATATCTGCCCATTTTTGCTGTTTTTATCAAATAGATGTGGATTTAAAAATGAATCTATGATAAAATGGCTCTTATCTGCTGTTTATAGGACAACAAAATGAAATCAGACAGCAAATAACGGACAAGATGCATGATACAGAATTCTTTATAAGAGGGTATGTGTTGTGAATCGAGAACGAAAAAAGAGAGGGAAAAAGGATGGAAGAAAAGAAGCGACACTCATTTGGTGGATCAATCGGATTCGTACTTGCGGCGGCAGGTAGTGCGGTTGGTCTTGGAAATATCTGGCGGTTTCCGTATCTGGCAGCCAAGGATGGAGGCGGATTATTCTTAGTCGTCTATATCATTCTGGCATTGACATTTGGCTACACGCTGCTGACTACGGAGATTGCGATCGGTCGAAAGACGAAACAGAGCCCGCTCACGGCATATACGAAGCTTCATGATAAATGGGGATTCTTAGGTGCTATTGCGAGTATTATACCGGTTATCATCATGCCGTATTACTGCACAATCGGTGGTTGGGTAGTAAAATATTTCTTCGTATTTTTGACAGGACATGGAGCCGACGCTGCACAGGATGGATTCTTTACCGGATTCATCACGTCACAGTGGGAACCGATTATTACATTTGTGATCTTCCTTGCGGTATCTGCATTTATCGTATTCCGTGGTGTCAATAAAGGAATTGAGTCTACATCGAAGATTATCATGCCAATCCTGCTTGTCATGATTTTGGGAATTGCAATATTCTCATTAACGTTGAAAAATACAAATGATGCAGGTGAAGTAGTAACCGGTCTGCAGGGATTCAAGGTGTATATTGTTCCGAATCTCGAGGGACTGACAATCGGAAAGTTATTTACGGTTCTGATCGATGCACTCGGTCAGTTGTTCTTCAGCTTGTCTGTGGCAATGGGTATCATGATTACATATGGTTCGTATGTGAAGGATGATGCAAACCTTGGAAAATCGATTAATCAGATTGAGATTTTTGATACGGTTGTTGCATTTCTTGCAGGTGCAATGATCATTCCGGCTGTGTATGCATTTATGGGAACAGAGGGTATGTCATCCGGACCAAGTCTGATGTTTGTATCTTTGCCAAAGGTATTTGCTGCAATGGGTGTTGCCGGAAATATAATCGGTACAATCTTTTTTGCAATGGTATTGTTCGCTGCAATTACAAGTGCGGTATCCGTCATGGAGGCAGTTGTATCATGTATTATGGATGCGTTCCATACAAGCAGAACAAAGGCCGGCACAATCGAGGGAATCTTCGCACTGATCGTTGGTATCATTGTCTGCCTCGGATACAACAAGCTGTACTTCGAGTTCAAGCTTCCGAATGGTTCAACGGCGCAGATCTTAGATATCATGGATTACATCAGTAACAATCTGCTGATGCCGATCGTAGCACTTGCAACCTGTATTCTCGTCGGGTGGGTCATCAAACCGAAGACTGTGATCGAAGAAGTAGAAAAGAGCGGTTGTAAAATGGGAAGAAAGCGGCTTTACACTGCTATGGTAAAGGTCATCGCTCCAATCTTCCTGATCCTGCTTTTGCTGCAGACACTCGGAATCATGAAACTGTAAACATATAGAAAAAGGAACCCGGTTTGGGTTCCTTTTTTTCGCGGAGATACATTTATAAAGTTTTAATTATATCCAACAGTTCTTTTGGAATATTCATATTTCCCCGTCCGATTCCCATCTGTATATTCGGCTTTACAACCCCGTGGAAATCCGAGCCGCCGGAGATTGCCAGCCCGTATTTGGCAGCCAGCGAGCGGAGCTTCTCACTTTCAAAGCGGTTGTTCGAAGAGTGGAATGCCTCAAGTCCTTTTAATCCGAGTGTTTTCAGATACGCCAATAACTCATCAATCTGTGCATACCCAAGATGATAGAGCAGAGGATGTGCCAGAAATGCCGCTTTGCTATAAGTCGTTAAGATGCGCATGGCAGTCTCACAGGTAACCTGTGGTTTTGGAAGGTAATATTTACAGCCGATGCCGATGTATTTGCGGAACGCGGTATCCTTGTCTTTGCAGACACCTTCCTCGACGAGAACTCTTGCGAAATGTGCCCGTGTGATGACACTGTCCGGATTGCCGTGAAGCAGCTTCTCCATCGTGACAGGGAGACCATCTGCCTGCATCATCGCTACCATTTTCTCATTTCTTCCCTCACGTGCTTCCTTTAATACGGCAAGCTCTTTTTGAAGCTCTGGGTTTTCATAGTCCATATAGAAGCCGAGAATATGAATCTCACGATTGTTATAGTAGCAGGACAGTTCGATGCCCGGCACTACCTCCAAAGGCTTGTCCTTTGTATAGTCTAAGATTTCTGCCACGCCATCGACCGTGTCGTGATCGGTCAGGGCAATCGCGGAAAGTCCCATCCGCATCGCTTCGTCGGCAACCTCTGTCGGTGTCAGAGAACCGTCGGACGCATTGGAATGTACATGTAAATCGATTCGTTCCATATTACCAACCTCCTTGTGATCGTGTTTGATGTATTATTTTATATCACAGCTTGTACCATCTGTTTTGTTTAGGTGATGCAAAACTATATCGGATAAGCGGATTATTTATTCTTCAGAATATTCAACAGCTCATCCGGTGAGAATGTATATTTCGTGTGACAGAAGTCGCACACAACTTCAATTGGCTTGTTGTCGGCAATCATAGCGCCAAGCTCTTTTCTGCCAAGGCTGATAACTGCCTGCTCGACACGCTCCTTGCTGCAATCACAGACATATGCACATGGCATGGAATCGGTCAGCTCGACATCATAGCCTTCAAACAATTTCCGTACGATAGCTTCCACAGACATGCCCTGATTGAGAAGAGCAGTGAAAGAAAATCCTTTCAGACGTTTCTCCAGCTCGTCAATCAATGCGTCCTCAGCAAATGGCATCAGCTGGATGATAAATCCGCCGGCATTCGCTACGGATGTATCGTCGTTGAACAACACGCCCAGAGCCACAGAGCTTGGAATCTGGTCGCTTGTTGCAAAATAGTAGGTCAGATCCTCTGCAATCTCGCCGCTTACCAGATGGGTGTCGCCGACATATGGCTCCTTCAGACCGATATCTTTGATGACGCTTAAGACACCAAGGTCTACTGCTTTTGCGACATCGTTTGCCGGAAGCATAACCTCCGGTTCGCTGACATATCCCTTGACATGTCCGTTTGCATCGGCAGTGACAAGCATACCGGAGATCGGCCCCTGACACTGGATACGGAGTGTTAATTTGTCGGTATCATTTTTACACATGGCGCCCATCAGCACGCCTCCGGTCAACAGTCTGCCGAGTGCGTTCGTAACAACCGGACTTGTATGATGTGTAATTCTTGCTTTTTCCACAGTATCGGTAGAGTTGCAGGCGAAGAAACGAACCTGCTTGTTCGCTGCCATGCCACGAATCATTGTATCTGCCATAAATGTATCCTCCTTAAAATGAGTGTTTGGATTTTGTATATATACTTGCATGTGTTGTTATTTATGATTGATGCAGTGGTATACAAAATTACTGTATATATTGTTTCTTTGAATTCTTGTTTCGTGTTTCTTTCGCGATGATATAAATACGTTCACATTCCTCGTCCGCCGGCTCATGTGTAAATGCATCATAGGCCGCAAGCAGGGTAAGACCGGAATCAGCTACCATCTGTTTCATCTGCTTTAGTGTGTACCCTTTTTGTACATGCAATTCCTCATATTTGCGGAACAGGTTATCATCGGCATCGGAATCCGAAGGTTCCTTTACGAACAGGCTTAAAGCGAGTTCATTAATTGCTTCCTCTTCATCATAATAATTATCCCAGATAAAGCTGATATCATCCCGATCCTCGGCAATTGTCGCTTCGGCTACGACATCCCGGTAATAATGCTCCGTATGGAAGTCGAAGATGAAAAGTCCGTCCGGATCAAGGTAGTTATTGACGAGCGAAAATACATGCGTAAGCTCGTCCGGTTCGGTAATATAATTGACGCTGTCGCAGAGACTTACAATGGCTGCAACGGTTCCGTATAACTCAAACTCACGCATATCCTGACACAGATAGAGCGACGAAGAATGATTCTGTTCCCGCTTTTCATTTGCAATATCCAGCATGGCAGGGGAGTTGTCGATACCGATCATGTCGTATCCGAAATCTGCCATACGCTCGGTTATATTTCCGGTTCCACAGCCAAGCTCTGCCAGAATGCCACTTGCAATATCATATTCCACAAGCAGGCCGTGCAGATAGTCCGCCCATGCGTCATAGGGAATGTTGTCCATGAGCGCATCGTAGACAGCAGCAAAATTTGAATATGCTTCAGCCATAGGTTACCTCCTTATTTTTGTAAACACTAAAGGTAAATTATAAAATAAAAGATAGTGAAAAACAAGGTAAAATCATATATAATAAAATGCGCGATTGATAGAGCGTATGTGAGGTTTGGAGGATTACAATGAAAAATCAGATACAGACAATAAAATTAAAGAAGGAGAAGCATGCATTTTCTTATTGGCGCATCCCATTTTTTGCGGGCGCGGGCATCTATCTGGAAGTGTTGTTTCATCTGGCGATTTACCATAAACTCGAAAGCACGAGCATCTATCCGATTTTGTTCGGTGCCACGTTGGGGCTTTTCTTAGCGGCACTCACTGTATGGCTGCCGCGCATCGGAAATGAGATCATCGCGTATGTCGGTCTTACGGCATTCTGCGTGTATGATATCGTGCAGCTCATCTATTTCCGGATATTTGGGACATTTTTAAGTCTGGTGTCTGTCGGTGGGGCCGGGAACGCGATGGATTTCAAGGTCGTGATGTTTGAGAAGATCCGTCAGAATGTTGGTTGGATTTTGCTGTTTTTACTTCCGGTGATCGCGCTTGTGTTGCTGCGTGTATTTCTGTTAAAATTTGACAAACCGAAGATGAAAATAAGGCTTATAAGTGTGGCAAGTGCGGTTTGTCTGTGCGCCATTTCCATCCTTCTGCTGAATGTGCAGGGACGCGCGATGTATTCGCCGTATCAGTTGTTCCACAACCAGTATGTGCTGGAGCTTTCGATGAACAAGCTCGGCGTATGTGTGACGACCGTGCGGGATGCGCAGACGATGCTCACCGGGGGAAAGAAAAATGTGACATTCACTTTGGATGATACAGATATGCAGCCAGATGATGTGACGGCAACCGAAAGTGATGCAATGGAAGCTACGGCAACCGATACGGATGCAGCACCTGCGTATGTGGAACAGGTTGATCCGGCAGTTGATTTTAAGAAGCTGTATCAGGCAGCCGAGGATGAGCAGTTGAAGAATCTGTCCGCTTATTGCGCGCAGCAGACACCGACCATGCAGAACGAATATACGGGTATGTTCGAAGGGTATAATGTTGTCTGCATTACCGCGGAGAGCCTGTGCAAATACGGTATCTACGAGAACTGCACACCGACGCTTTATAAGATCATGAATGACGGTTTTGTATTTGAGAATTACTATAATCCGATCTGGTATCATAGTACGATCGATGGAGAGTTTGTGGATTGTCTGGGACAGTATCCGTGTTCCTCAGAGTGGAGTTTTTATAAGTCAGCAGATACATATCAGCCGTATGCACTTGGCAATGCATTGAATGAGAAAGGCTACACAAGCAAAGCATACCACGACTTTGACTTCTATTATTATAACCGGAGTGAGACACATGCGAATATGGGATATGATTTCAAGGCAATCGATTATGGTCTGGATATCCCAAGCTATGTGACATATTCCGATTATGATACGATCGAGGCAGTATACAAGGAGTTTATTAACGAAGAACCGTTTCTGATGTATTTTATGACATTCAGTGGGCATCTTCCATATAATTACGATTACAATGCCATGTGCCTGAAGAACCGTGAGGAAGCAGAAAAATGCACAGAAGGAATGGACTTGCCGGAAGACGCGGTGGCGTATATTGCTGCACAGATGGAGCTCGATAAAGCATTAGAGGATCTGATCGACAAGCTGGATGAAGCCGGAAAGCTGGAGAAGACCGTGTTCATTGTGACACCGGACCATTATCCATATGGACTGACAGACAGCGGCTACGATGCGCTTGCAGGCAAGAATGTATCCGATGATGCATTTGAAAAACATCATTCCTGCCTTGGCATCTGGTCTGCATCTATGGAAGAACCGGTTCATGTCAAGAAGCTCTGCGCGAGTGTGGATGTTCTTCCAACCATTCTCAATCTGCTTGGCGTGACATACGATTCACGCATACTCGCAGGACATGATATCCTGTCCGATTCGGAAGAACTCGTCATCTTTGCCGACCATAGCTTCAAGACAGACAAGATTGGCTATAACACGAAGACCGGAGAAGTGACCTACTATGTGGACGAAAAAACAGTTTCACAATCCTACATCGACGATAAGATCAAGGAAGTCGAAACGAAACTTTACATGTCCGATGAGGTCATCAACACCGATTTTTACGGCTATGTGTACGGCAGGAAATCAACAAACACCACAACAAGCACCACCACATCAACCGAACAACCAAACAAAGAATAACCCCGAAAAACATACAAAAAAGTACGATGTGGCGAAATTTTGTTGTGAAAAGCAACGAAGTATGCTAAAGTGGATTCGATTGTAAATTTTTAATTTGATTCAACCTTCGGGCATGAGAGGCTATATGTAGATTCGAGTTGTTCTGGATTTTCAATTCTAAAGCAGACCATTGGAGCACATCAGCACTTAACGAACGCAGTGAGTTTAGTGTCTGCTATGTGCGGAAGTGAGCGAGAGCGCGTCTGCGTAGAATGAAAATCCAGAATAACTCGGAGAAAGAGTAGAAGTTCTCATGCAGGGAGATAGAATAAGGAGGAAAACAAAATGACGAGAATCGGAATTTACGGATACGGAAATCTCGGCCGCGGCGTAGAAGCAGCCATCAACCAGAACGATGATATGGAATTAGTTGCCGTATTTACAAGAAGAAATCCTGATGAATTGGTTATTAAGAACCAGACAGCCAAGGTGTGCAACGTAAAGGACATGGCAGACTGGAAGGATAAAATCGATGTTATGATTCTGTGCGGCGGAAGCGCAACCGATCTTCCGGAGCAGACACCGGAATGTGCAAAATATTTCAACGTGATCGACAGCTTTGATACACATGCAAGAATCCCGGAGCATTTTGCGAATGTGGACGCAAGTGCAAAAGCAAGCGGACATATCGGAATTATCTCCGTTGGCTGGGATCCGGGCATGTTCTCACTCAACCGTCTGTACGGAAATGCATTGCTTCCGGAGGGAAATGATTATACATTCTGGGGCAAGGGTGTCAGTCAGGGACATTCCGATGCCATCCGTCGTATCGCAGGTGTCAAGGATGCCAAGCAGTATACGATTCCCGTAGAATCCGCACTTGAGGCAGTTCGTAACGGCGAGAATCCGGCGCTTACAACAAGACAGAAGCATACAAGAGAGTGCTTCGTAGTGCTTGAAGAGGGCGCAGATGCGGCAAAAGTTGAGGAAGAAATCAAGACAATGCCGAACTATTTCGCAGATTACGATACAACGGTTCACTTCATTTCGGAAGAAGAGCTGAAGGCAAATCACAGCGGAATTCCACACGGCGGATTTGTACTCCGCAGCGGTGTGACCGGCTGGAACAAGGAGAACAAGCATATCATCGAGTACAGCCTGAAGCTTGATTCAAACCCTGAGTTTACATCCAGCGTACTGATTGCTTATGCAAGAGCGGCTCACAGACTTGCAAATGAGGGAGCAAGCGGCTGCAAGACCGTATTTGATATTGCACCGGCTTACCTTGTGAATAAAACAGGGGAAGAGCTTCGTGCATCCATGCTGTAAGATGCACCAGATACCATGTCGCCGACTGAATATGGGCGGCAGACAATAAGAAAGAAAACGAGGAGAGAAGATGGAAGAAATCGCAAATTACGTGCCACAGATGTACGCAACATTCTGGGCATTAATCCCGCCGGTCGTGGCAATCGTGCTGGCACTCATTACAAAGGAGGTTTACAGTTCACTCTTTTTAGGAATTGTGATCGGTGGACTGTTCTGGTCTGACTTCAGATTTGAAGCAACCGTAAACCATGTATTCAAAGACGGAATCGTCCGCGTGCTGACCAATTCATATAACATGGGTATTCTGGTATTTCTTGTAATACTCGGTGTTATGGTCTGTATGATGAACAAAGCCGGTGGTTCGGCAGCGTTCGGACGATGGGCAAGCGCCCATATCAAGACGCGGATTGGCGCACAGTTAGCGTCAGTTGCGCTCGGTGTTTTGATCTTTATTGATGATTATTTTAACTGTCTGACAGTTGGAAGCGTGATGCGTCCTGTGACAGACAAGCATCAGGTATCGCGTGCGAAGCTTTCGTATATCATTGATGCGACAGCAGCTCCGGTCTGTATCATTGCTCCGATTTCATCATGGGCAGCAGCAGTAGCCGGATTCGTAGAGGGAGAGGACGGATTCTCCATCTTTATCCGTGCAATTCCGTATAACTATTATGCGCTTTTCACGATTATATTTATGATTGTTTTGATCGTTAGAAAGATTGATTATGGTCCGATGCGGACGCATGAGAAGAACGCTTTGAAGGGCGATATCTACACGACACCGGACCGTCCATATGCAAACGCGGAAAATGAAGTCGTTGAGACAAAGGGGAAAGTGATTGACCTTGTATTCCCAATGATCGTTCTGATTACAGCCTGTGTCATCGGCATGATTTACAGTGGTGGATTTTTCTCAGGCGTTGGATTTGTAGAAGCATTTTCGGGCAGTGATGCATCGGTTGGATTGATGTATGGCAGCTTCTTTGCACTTGTGATTACGATTATCTATTATATGTTCCGCCGCGTATTGAAATTCAGCGAATCCATGTCTTGTATTCCGGAAGGATTTAAAGCGATGGTTCCTGCAATTTTAATTCTGACATTTGCCTGGACATTGAAGGCGATGACAGACAGCCTTGGCGCAAAAGAATTTGTGGCAGAGCTCGTGAAGAGTACGCCGGATGCGTTGCTTAGTTTCCTGCCGGCACTTGTATTTATCATTGCATGCTTCCTTGCGTTTGCAACCGGAACCTCATGGGGAACCTTCGGTATGCTGATTCCAATCGTTGTAAATGCATTCGAGGGAACAAACGCAACGATGATGATCATTTCCATCTCTGCATGTATGGCAGGTGCCGTATGTGGAGACCATTGTTCACCGATTTCGGATACGACAATTATGGCATCCGCAGGTGCACAGTGTAATCACATCAATCATGTAAGCACACAGCTTCCATATGCGATTACAGTCGCACTTGTATCGTTCGTCACTTACATTATTGCCGGATTCTTTGGTAATAGCAAGGGACTTCCGGGAGTAATGAAGAGCCCTGTGATTCCGCTGGTAATCGGTCTGATTTTACTGTATGTTGTGTTGCAGGTGATCAAGGCAGTTGAGAAAAAGAAAGATCCAATTGATGCAGAATAAGAGGCTTGAAATGAAAAAGACTAAAGGAAGTATTATGTTGCTGTTTGCTGCGTTCTTCTGGGGAACGACGTTCGTAGCACAGACAACAGCATCTGATCAGATTGGAACATTTACATTTAACGGAAGCCGCTCCATAGTTGGGGCGGCATTTCTTGCGATTTTGATTCTAGCTCGCACGGGAATGAAGAAGCAGAAAGCAAAGTTAAGTGGAGAACCAGTCGAAAAAGAAAATATAAAACGGACCGTGATTGGTGGTATCCTCTGTGGCTGTGTGTTGTTTTTCGCAACGAATCTGCAACAGAGTGGTATCGCGGCATATCCGGAAGGCGTGGCCAGCTCCGGCAGATCGGGGTTTCTCACCGCAACGTATGTGGTTATGGTTGCAATCGTATCCGGATTACTCGGGAAGAAATTACATAAGATTGTTTATGTGGCAGTTTTTGTCTGCCTTGGTGGTATGTACATGCTGTGCATGTCAGGCGGTATCGACAATCTGTATTTTGGAGATCTGCTTGGGCTTCTGTGCGCAGTCTGCTTCACCGGACATATCCTGGCGGTCGATCATTTTAACGATTGTGACAGCGTGAAGATCTCGTGCATCCAGTTTATTACGAACGGTGTGTTATCTCTGATCTGTATGGCAATCTTTGAACAACCGGCATGGAGTGATCTTGCCGCCGCGTGGTTCCCAATCCTATATGCGGGTATCTTCTCGAGCGGTATCGCGTATACGCTTCAGATCGCAGGACAGAAATATGCAGATCCGGCAGTTGCATCCATCGTGATGAGTCTGGAATCTGTATTTGCAGTGCTCGGTGGATTCGTCGTATTGCATGAGGTGTTAGCACCGCGGGAAATCGTCGGCTGCGTGCTTGTGTTCACCGCAGTGATCTTGGCACAGGTGCCGCAGATGCGAAAGTAGAGGCTATTATTTGATTGTGCTTGCATTTTTATAATAATCTTGTATATTATCTGTATTGAATGAGGTGTATGTTTCCGGACTGCACTGGGGGAGTCACTCTGTGGCTCTCTTTTTTGTTATCAAATAAAAGTGAATAGTCACGCAGTTTCGTGATAATCGGAATCGCAATTGCTTCGAACAACAAAAATCTACTTTAATTCGATATGAACAAATTGCAAATGAACTATTTTGGTGTAAAATGTAATTAGCAAGTAGCGGAGGATAAGTATGAGAGACTATAGTTTTGGAAATTTTATCAGTACACTAAGAGAGAGAAAAGGCCTGTCTCAATATCAGTTGGGTGTACTTGTCGACGTTTCAGATAAAGCGGTGTCAAAATGGGAAAATGGAGAATCAGAACCGTCAATTGATAAGTTAATCAAGTTATCGAAATATTTTGGAGTTAATATTGATGAATCAATGTCATTTAGATAAGGTTTTTTATGATGAAAACAGTATATCATATGCGTTCATGCATTGAAAATACTGTTCAGTTAAGAAATGCTGTATTTTTTAGGTGCACTA
>ERZ773145.41-NODE-41-length-124879-cov-27.045416_pt1 | contig 124879 bp, 129 predicted proteins | sample MGYA00580848_ERZ773145 | MGnify/ENA primary metagenome ERZ773145 (study PRJEB29015, sample SAMEA2737858) | human gut metagenome | biome: human gut; feature: human-associated habitat; material: faeces | place: China | collected 2012 ... | reverse complement strand
ATGTAGTTTCAAGATCCTATGGAGGAACAACCTTATATGTTGGTATGAATATCAAGGATACCGCAAAAGAAGTAAAAGTTCCGGTTAATGCAAATGCAGGAAATACAGTTGTAAATCTTTATGATGGTAAAACATATACTGTTTCTTCTGATAAGACAGTAACAGTTACCATTCCGGCAGCAAAGGATGGCGGTACTGTAGTGCTGAGAGCAGATAAAAAGATTAATCTTGACATTACTGTTCCGGGTAAAGATTTCCAGGAAGTAATTGATACCATTGATGCTGTGGGAGATACAGCAAAGATTAATGTTACAATGCCAGATACCACAAAAGTTCCGGCAGAAGTATTCAATGGTATGATTGGAAAAGATATTACCATTACCTTCAAGCTGAACGACAACGTAAGCTGGATTGTAAACGGAAAGAACATTGTAAGTAAATTAAAAGATGCAATAGACCTCGGTGTAACCGTAGGTAAGAGCAGCATTCCGGCTGATAAGATTAAAGCATTAGCTGGAGACAACAAGACCATTGAACTTTCACTGGCACATGACGGAGCATTTGGATTTGATGCTACACTTCGTGTCAACGTTGGTGCAGAGAACAGTGGAAAATATGCAAACCTTTACTATTACAATGAAAAGACCGGAGCATTAGAATATGTTCAGGCTGTAAAGGTAAATGCAGACGGAACCGTTGATTTCAAATTCTCACATGCATCTGAGTATGTTATTGTACTTAGCAATACAGATATGAAACCAGCAGCATCTACAACTCCGAATGCAACACCTGCTGTAACAGCAGAGAAGCAGGTTAAGACAGGAGATAATACTCCGATTGCATGCATGGTAGTATTGTTATTCGTTGCAGGAGCAGCGGTAGTTGTACTTTACAGAAGACGTAAAAGAGTCTAAGCAGAGCAAAACTGCAAACAGGAGAGTTTATTTTTTATAATGTATATCGTCTGAAATAAGAGGATAGATGGAAAGGGCAGCGAAAGCTGCCCTTTCCCCTTTTGTCCCTCTTGGATAAATAAAAGAACAAAAGGAATAAATCCAGGCAGAAGATTGACATACTATTCCTAAGGTGTTATTCTTAGTTCCGACTGAATTACTTGGAAATAGGACGAAAATAGCTGATAAAGCAAATTGATAAAGGAGGAAAACCGATGGAATTAATCTATCTGGACAATGCTGCAACAACAAGAACGGACGAGCGGGTAGTGGAGGCAATGCTTCCTTATTTTACCCGGTATTATGGAAATGCATCTACCATTTATGCATTAGGTGAGGAAAGCCGCAAGGCAGTAACAAGGGCCAGAGATATTATTGCAGCAGGAATCGGTGCGAAACCGGAAGAAATATATTTTACGGCAGGTGGAAGTGAATCTGATAACTGGGCACTGAAAGCAACAGCAGAAGCTTATAAAGAAAAAGGAAAACATATCATCACCAGTAAGATTGAGCATCATGCAATTCTTCATACCTGTGAATGGTTGGAAAGACAGGGCTTTGAGGTAACTTATCTTGATGTGGATGAGAATGGACGTATCAATCCGGCAGATGTAGAAGCTGCAATCCGTCCGGATACCATTCTGATTTCTATTATGTTTGCCAACAATGAAATCGGTACCATCGAGCCGATTGCAGAGATTGGTGCAATTGCCAAGGCACATGGAGTTTTATTCCATACTGATGCAGTACAGGCATTTGGTCAGGAGCCAATCCAGGTAGATGAAATGAATATTGATATGTTAAGCAGCAGTGGCCATAAATTAAATGGACCAAAGGGAATCGGTTTCCTCTATATCAGAAAAGGTGTAAAAATCCGCTCCTTTGTACATGGTGGTGCACAGGAGAGAAAGAGAAGAGCCGGAACGGAAAATGTACCGGGAATCGTAGGCTTCGGTAAAGCTGCAGAACTGGCATTTGCTTCCATGGAAGAGCGTACTGCAAGAGAAAGAGAATTGAGAGATTATATGATTTCCCGTTTTGAAAAGGAAATCCCATATGTGAAAATCAATGGAGACAGAGAGCATCGTCTTGCCAATAATGTCAATGCATGCTTCCGTTTTGTGGAGGGAGAATCCATGCTGATTATGTTAGATATGAAGGGGATTTGTGCATCCTCCGGTTCAGCATGTACTTCCGGTTCCTTAGACCCGTCTCATGTATTGCTGGCAATTGGTCTGCCACATGAGATTGCACATGGCTCACTCCGCCTGACTTTAGGCGCAGATACCACCAAAGAGCAGATTGACACCACGGTAGACGCAATCAAAGAGATTGTTGCACATTTACGCAGCATGTCACCGTTATACGAAGATTTTGTAAAGAACCAGCAGTAATAGAGAAGAAAAGGAGTAACGATTATGTATAGTGAAAAAGTTATGGATCATTTTCAGAATCCGAGAAATGTAGGGGAGATTGAAAATGCCAGCGGAGTAGGAACAGTAGGAAATGCAAAATGCGGTGATATCATGCGAATCTATCTTGATATTGATGATAATGGTGTGATTCAGGACTGTAAGTTTAAGACCTTTGGCTGTGGTGCTGCAGTTGCAACCAGCAGTATGGCAACAGAACTGGTAAAGGGAAAGACCGTACAGGAAGCATTACTTGTAACCAATAAAGCAGTAATGGAAGCATTAGACGGACTTCCACCGGTTAAAGTGCATTGTTCCCTTCTGGCAGAAGAAGGTATTCATGCTGCACTTTGGGATTATGCTGAGAAGAATGGCATTGTCATTGAAGGCTTAAAGAAGCCGAAGAACGACATCTCTGAGGGTGAAGAAGAGGAAGAATATTAAAAACAACATATCCCTATTGACATAGTAGGAAAAAAGGAATATACTGTACCCATAGACAAATAGAAATGGAGGTACAGTATGAAGATTTCAACAAAGGGACGTTATGCTGTCCGACTTCTTCTTGATATAGCAATGAATGATGAAGTTGAACCGGTACGTCTTAAAGATGTTGCGGAACGTCAGGATATTTCCATGAAATACTTGGAACAGATTATTTCTACACTGGTACGGGCAGGGTTTGTTAAGAGCATCAGAGGCCCCCAGGGAGGATATCGTTTATCAAAGACACCGAAGGAATATACGATAGGGATGATATTACGTCAGGTAGAAGGAAGTCTTGCACCGGTATCGTGTCTTGAGGATGATGTGAACACCTGTGAGCGTCAGGCAGAATGTGTAACACTTCGTATCTGGAAAGAATTAAACGATGCGATTAAGAGTGTAGTAGACAAGTATACGTTAGAGGATTTGATGGAATGGCAGCAGGATATCAGCAGCGATTATGTCATTTAAATGGACGAGGTCGATGTGTACCAATGAAACAAAATATTTTAAATAATTTATTTGAAAAAAGTCTTGACAATTGGTACACATCGTTTTATATTATACTTAATCCATATCAAACAGATAGGAAATATATGAATTTAGGGAAAAGGAGATTATTATCATGGCAAACATTTATAAAGGAACATTAGGACTGATTGGAAATACACCATTAATCGAGGCAGTTAATTTAGAAAAGGCGTATAACTTAGAAGCAAAATTACTTTTCAAACTGGAATATTTCAATCCGGCAGGAAGCGTAAAGGACCGTATTGCGAAAGCAATGATTGAAGATGCAGAAGCAAAAGGACAGTTAAAAGAAGGTTCTGTTATCATCGAGCCGACATCCGGAAATACAGGAATTGGTCTTGCAGCACTTGCGGCAGCCAAGGGATACCGTATCATTCTTACTATGCCGGAATCCATGAGTGTTGAACGTAGAAACATCTTAAAGGCTTACGGTGCAGAAATTGTTCTGACAGAAGCAAGCAAAGGAATGAAAGGTGCAATTGCAAAAGCGGATGAACTTGCAAAAGAGATTCCAAACAGCTTTATCCCTGGACAGTTTGTAAACCCTGCGAATCCAAAAGTACACAAAGAGACAACAGGACCGGAAATCTGGAAAGATACGGACGGAGCAGTAGACATCTTCGTAGCAGGAGTTGGTACAGGTGGAACCGTAACAGGAACCGGTGAATACTTAAAAGAGCAGAAAGCAGATGTTAAGGTTGTAGCAGTAGAACCGGCATCTTCACCGGTATTATCCGAAGGTAAGAGCGGAGCACATAAGATTCAGGGTATCGGTGCCGGATTCGTACCGGATGTATTAAACACCAAAGTATATGATGAGGTATTTCCGGTAGAGAACGAAGATGCTTTCCGTGTAGCAAAAGAAATTGCACACAAAGAGGGCGTATTAGTAGGAATTTCTTCCGGAGCAGCAGCTTATGCAGCAATTGAACTGGCAAAGAGACCTGAAAATAAAGGAAAAACAATTGTAGCTTTATTACCGGACAATGGAGACAGATATTATTCAACAGCTTTATTTACAGAGTAATTTGCAGTAGAATAGAAAAAATCTGATGTAACATCAGAGTGACAGAAATAAATAACAGAACGGAGAAAAAGAAGATGAGCACAAAGAAAAGCAGAGCAGAACGTAATTTAAAATTTGAAACTTTACAGTTACATGTAGGACAGGAAAATCCGGATCCGGTGACAGATGCAAGAGCAGTACCTATTTATCAGACATCATCCTATGTATTCCGCAACAGCGACCATGCGGAAGCAAGATTTGGCCTTGCAGATGCAGGAAATATTTATGGAAGACTTACGAATCCGACAGAAGATGTATTTGAGAAGAGAATTGCAGCATTAGAGGGTGGAGTTGCAGCGTTGGCAGTAGCATCCGGAGCAGCAGCAATTACTTATACGATTGAAAATCTTGCACAGAATGGTGACCATATTGTAGCTGCAAAGAATATCTATGGTGGTTCTTATAACCTGTTGGAGCATACACTTCCACAGTACGGCATTACAACAACCTTCGTTGAGCCGGAGCCGGAAGCATTTGAAGCAGCAATCAAAGACAATACAAAAGCTTTATATATTGAGACATTAGGAAATCCTAACTCAGACGTAGCTGATATTGAAGCCATCGCAAAAGTAGCACATGCACACAAGATTCCATTAGTCGTAGATAACACTTTTGCAACACCTTATCTGGTTCGTCCGATTGAGTATGGCGCAGACATCGTGGTACATTCTGCAACAAAATTCATTGGTGGACACGGAACAACAATTGGTGGAGTTATCGTAGACAGCGGAAAATTTGACTGGGAGGCAAGTGGAAAATTTGCATCTTTAACTGAGCCAAATCCAAGTTATCATGGCATCAGCTTTACCAAGGCAGTAGGACCGGCAGCGTTTGTAACCAAGATTCGTGCAATCTTACTTCGTGATACCGGAGCAACTTTATCTCCGTTCCATGCATTTATCTTCTTACAGGGATTAGAGACATTATCCTTAAGAGTAGAACGTCATGTACAGAATGCATTGAAGGTAGTAGAGTTCTTAAATAACCATCCACAGGTGGAGCGTGTAAATCATCCTGCAGTAAGTACAGATCCAAAGCAGCAGGAATTATATAAGAAATACTTCCCGAATGGTGGCGGTTCTATCTTTACCTTTGAAATCAAAGGTGATGACAGAAAGGCAAAAGATTTCATCGACAATCTGGAAATCTTCTCCTTACTGGCAAATGTTGCAGATGTAAAATCCCTGGTGATTCATCCAGCATCAACCACGCATTCCCAGCTTAGTGCAGAAGAATTAGAAGAGCAGGGAATCAAACCGAATACCATCCGCCTTTCTATCGGAACAGAAAATATCGACGATATTATTGAAGACTTAGATGAAGCATTCAAGGCAGTAGAGTAAATGACTGAAAGAACTAAAATGAAAAGCATGAGATAAAAGAAGTCTCATATACTTTAGAAAGAGTATATGAGGCTTTTTTTATGAAAAAATGGAAAAGGATACTGGCAGTTGCGGTAATGCTGGCATTGGTATTTTGTGCAGGCCGTGGGAGTGCAGTGCTGGTAAAAAACTGGCAGAATGGCGACTTACTGGGAGTAAATGCAGTGGCATTTACAACAGAGAACTGGGGACTTGGATTTGGTGAATCGGGGACACAGCCAACCGGAAATGCCACACCGGAAGAATTGCGGAAATATAATACATATTTTATTGGTAATGGCGATGATAAGGTGATTTACCTGACCTTTGACTGCGGCTATGAGAATGGAAATACGGAGAAGATACTGGAAGCATTGAAAAAGCATGATGTAAAGGCGACCTTCTTTGTAGTAGGGCATTTCTTAGAGACCAGTCCGGATCTGGTAAGGAAAATGGTGGAAGAAGGTCATACCGTAGGAAACCATACTTATCATCATCCGGATATGTCAGAAATTGCAGATGTATCGTCATTTCAAAAGGAAGTTGAAGATGTCAAGTTACTTTATGAAGAGATTACAGACAAGGAGATGGTTAAATTTTACCGGCCGCCTCAGGGGAAATACAGTGAATCAAATCTGAAAATGGCAAAAGAATTAGGTTATTATACTTTTTTCTGGAGTCTTGCCTATGTGGACTGGGACCCGGATAATCAGCCAACAAAAGAAGAGGCCTTTGAAAAACTCACCGGACGTATTCATCCGGGAGCTATAGTGCTGCTGCATAATACTTCAAAGACCAATGGTGAAATATTAGATGAACTACTTACAAAGTGGGAAGAGATGGGCTACCATTTTGGTACTCTGGATGAGTTAATCGCAGGTTCTAATTCTTAGAAAAAATTCTTAAATAAAACTTGTCTTTTTACTTCTTTTGTATTATACTCTTTGATTGGTAATACCAATCGGAGGATTTAGAAATGAAGTATTTTAGACAGTTTTTTTTAATTCTGGCAATTTCTTTTGCTGGAGAAATTCTGCATATGGTGCTGCCATTACCGGTTCCTGCAAGCATTTACGGACTGGTGTTAATGCTGCTTGCTCTGGTAACGGGTATCGTTAAGATAGAACAGGTGAAGGACACTGCAATATTCTTAATTGAAATTATGCCGGTGATGTTTATTCCGGCAGCAGTAGGACTTCTGGACTCCTGGAGCGTTCTGCGTCCGACTATTGTGCCGGTGATTGTCATTACAGTACTTACGACGATTATTGTTATGGTCGTGACCGGAAGAGTGACACAGAATGTGATACGAAAGGGAAGGGAGAAAGAAGAAAATGAATAATTTTGCAGGAGATACCCTTTTCTTTGGTGTAGTAATCAGTCTCATTGGATATGAAATCGGAGCACTGTTAAAGCGTAAATTAAAGCTGGCGCTGTTTAATCCACTTTTGATTTCTATTATTTTTGTTATGGTTGTATTAAGTGTAGGCAGGATTGACTATGACAGTTATTATGAAGGAGCAAAGTATTTAAGCTATCTTTTAACCCCGGCAACGGTATGTCTTGCTGTTCCGTTGTATGAGCAGCTGGAATTGTTAAAAAAACATAAAAGTGCCATTGTAGCAGGAATTATATCCGGTGTCATTGCAAGTATGGGAAGTGTGCTTCTTTTTGCGGCGATATTTCATCTGAATCATGAGGAATATGTAACCCTTCTGCCAAAATCCATTACCACAGCAATTGGAATGGGAGTATCTGAAGAACTTGGAGGAATCGTAACGATTACGGTGGCAGTAATTATCATTACCGGAGTCTTGGGAAATATGATTGCAGAAGTGGTATGCCGTGTATTTCATATAGAAGAGCCGGTGGCAAAGGGACTGGCACTTGGTACTTCCGCCCATGCAATCGGAACCGCCCGTGCCATGGAAATGGGAGAAGTAGAAGGAGCAATGAGCAGTCTTGCCATTGCAGTAGCAGGACTTCTGACGGTAGCAGCAGCAACTGTATTTGCTAATTTTTATTGATGTATCTATGATGCAATAATTTTGCAAGGGATGAAAGGAGATTCAGATGAAGGACAGAGAGTATAAGAGGGTAATGGCATTCGTAAAAGATGGAATACGGAGTGGGGAGTTTCAGGTAGGCAGCAAGCTGCCAACAGAACGTGAAATGGCAGAAACACTTGGTATGTCACGTCCATCTATCCGGGAAGCATTAAAGAGTATGGAGAATATCGGATTGATTGAAAGCCAGCAGGGCTCCGGCAATTATATCTGCTGCAACATGGAAAAAAGCCTTTCAGAAGTAATTAATATGATGCTGCTATTGCAGCAGATAGATAAGGATGAGCTTGCAGAGGCACGCTGCCTTTTAGAATACACAATAGGTCTTCTTGCGGCTAAAAACATGGGTAAACAGGATTTTGCGGAGTTAAAAGCACTGGCAGAATCTATGCAGAATGCTGACCAGCAGAGAAGTTATGAGATTGACCGGGAGTTTCATCAGAAATTAATATTAGGTTCCGGCAACCGTTTCATGATTACGATTATGCAGGTATTTTCTGAAATTTATAAGGAAAGTATCCGAAAAGGCTGGGAAAATGCAGATGCCGAGAAATTTGAAAAAATGTGGAAGCTTCATGTAGAAATTGCAGAAGCAATTGAAACGGGAGACCAGAGAAAAATCGATGCTGCCGTACAGGCACATTATGATATTATTCATAAGTAAAATGATGGTAAAAAAATGCCCGGCAGTGGTTCCTTTTTAGATGAGTCTGAAAAGAACCGCCGCCGGGTATTTTACGCAAGTAGCTTAGCGGGCAAGTACTTCTAAGATTTCACCTACATACATGGTGTGAAGGTTGCCATCGGCATACCAGCTGCTTTCGATAGAAGAATCAATAAACTGGTCCGGAGTCATCTTTGTAGCAGATAATTTACGGCAGATAAATACCAGATTTCCTTCGTCAATATAAGGTGTGTCCTTGCAGTAATCAAGATGCATTCTTGCATTTTCAATTTTATTTTCATCACGTCCGGAAACAGCTCCAAGATATTTTAAAGCTCCTTTATTGGACTCATCTAAAAAGGTCAGTGAAAATGTCTCTCCATTATCAATAAATTCTTTGGTATAGCGTGTATCTCTTACAAAGATGTAGACAACATTTTTGCCCCAGAGGACACCAACACCGCCCCAGCTTGCAGTCATTGTATTTGCTTTCTTCTCATCACCTGCTGTGATTAACATCCATTCTTTGCCGATTTTAGTAAATGGATTCATTTCCATAAGGTCAATTGGATATGGTTGAAATGTATGCATTATTTTTCCCTCCAGTAAATTCGTAATATGAATTTAGTATAGCATTGTATTTTCATAATTACTATGGATTTGTGCTAAAAAGAATTCCCGAAAAGGTTTAAGTTATGAAACTTATTGATATAATTCTGCAATTCTTGAAACAGCCACATAAATTTCGGAAATACGGTACCAGGTACGGAAATCTACAATTCCGGTAACCGGAAGCCCAAAGATGGACTGGAATTTTTCTACGGCAGCTTTGGTCGCAGAACCATAAATGCCATCCACGGCAATAGTCGGAAGCGCAGGGTAGTTACGTGCAATCCGGTTCAGCTGCTCCTGCAGCATCCGCACCTTATCCCCGGTAGAACCAATCTCAAGGTTGCTGCCCGGCCAGGAAGCAGGCACACCACTGATTTCATCCGCCGTGTTGATATACATACTGCTGCCGTAATAGTAGCGCAGAATCTCAATGGTGGAATATCCCTGGTCGGCTAAGTATTTCGAACCCCACTGAGTCATCCAGTTCGGGCAGCTTACCCGCTGCCCGTCACAATACTGTGTCAGAATCGGCTGGCGGACGTTCGGACGGGAAAGGTAGCTGTTAAACATCTCATCGACGATATTGGAAATGTTGGAAAAGATGTTTCTGCCGTAGACAAATTTGTGGTCAAAGGCGGTGGAAGAAGTAATGGTAAAATCATAGCCTTTGTTCCGGTACCACTCCGTATATACACGGTTCAGGGTAAAGGACATAATGGCTAAAATATTTGCACGGAGAGCTGCATCCGGCCAGGTAGCATAGATTTCGCTGGAGGCAACATTTTTGATGTAATCCCTGTAGCGGACATAGTAGTCGTTGGCGGAAGAATCGCTTGGCGGTCCGTCATGGACAATGACATATTCCGGGATGACAACACGGCTTAAGACAATTTCGCCGCTTTCATTCATCGGCTTGATTTCATCCTCTGGGATTTTCGGCGGAAAATTCCCATAGAGAGTGTTGGCAGTAATAACAATATTTCGTTCCGGAGGATTTTCCACGGTGGCAGTTTCCATCCGGACATTTTGGATGGAAGTTTTATCCGGCAGAACGGAGATACCGGAAATATTGATGGGACGGTAGCCGGACGCATTTACCTGAATGGTATATTCCGAGTAAGGCTGGAATTCAGAAGGTTCCATGCTATATTCTAAGGGGGGAGCCGGCAGTTCAACTGCTGCAGTCTGACCGGAAATGTCAGTTGATAGTTCTTCAATGATTTCAGTAGGATTTCCCGTATAGGAGAGACGGATGGAGGCATCTTTAATGGGGAAAAAGCCACGCTCTGTGGTGACATGAATCTGCAGTTGTCCTCTGTCCGTGGCTTTTTGCATATAAGAAAGGTTTGACATATGGAAACCTCATGATATTTATTCCATAAAGTATATGCCGGAATGGAGAAAAACGTGTTATACTGTTGCATAATGAATGGAGAAATAACATGACAAATTATAAAATGATATTGCAATACGATGGCAGCAGATACAGCGGATGGCAGGTGCAGGGAAATACAGAGCAGACCATTCAGGGAAAGCTGCAGTCGGTATTGGAGAAAATGACAGGGGAAGAAATAGAGATACATGGCTCCGGAAGAACGGATGCGGGCGTGCATGCCATGGGACAGGTGGCAAATTTTAAACTTCAGAGTGCATATGAACCGGAAGAGATAAAGAGGTATTGCAACCAGTATCTGCCGGAGGATATTGTGGTATTAGAGGTATCCGAAGTACCGCTTCGGTTTCACAGCAGATTAAACGCAGTAAAAAAGACTTATTGCTACCGCATTTTCTTAGGGGAGAAGCCGGATGTATTCCGGAGAAAATATGTAACACCGGTGGCAGAAAACCTGAATATTAACAAAATGAAGGCAGCGGCGGAAGTGCTGCTTGGAACGCATGATTTTACTTCGTTTTGTGGCAACCGTCATTTCAAAAAATCGGCAGTGCGGACGATTTATGAGATTCGCTTGGAAGAGAAAAAGGATGAACTTGACATATATTTTACCGGAAATGGATTTTTACAGAACATGGTGCGAATCCTTACCGGAACACTGTTAGAAGTTGGAACGGGAAAGCGGGAAGTTCGTGAGATGAAAGAAATATTAGAGGGCAGAAACCGCAGTCTGGCAGGACCAATGGCAGCAGCAAAGGGACTGGTGCTCATAAATGTGGAATATGAATAGATAAGGCAGAGAAAGCTTCATGGAGAAATGGATTGAAATCAGAAAAGGCGGCAATTTCATGGAAATGGCAAAGAAATATGGAATTGACCCACTGATTGCCCGGATTATAAGAAACCGGGATATAATAGACGAAAAAGAAATTACAGAATATTTGTATGGTGGAAAAGAGGCATTACATAATCCTCATTTATTAAAGAATGTGGATAAAGCTGCAGAAATTATTGCAGAGGGCATTGCAGAGAAAAAGGCCATGCGTATCATTGGTGATTATGATATTGATGGTGTCAATGCAACCTATATTTTATTAGATGGAATCCGCCGGTGCGGCGGCAATGTGGATGCTGCAATCCCGGACCGGATGAAAGATGGTTATGGAATCAATGAGCATTTAATCGAGCAGGCATTGTCCGATGGAAAAGAACTTTTGATTACCTGCGACAATGGAATTGCTGCAATCAACGAGATTAATTTTGCAAAGGAAAAAGGAATGACCGTTGTGGTAACGGATCATCATGAGATTCCTTATCGCAATACAGAACAGGGAAAGGAATTTTTACGGAGCAATGCGGATGCCATTGTAAATCCCAAACAAAATGACTGCCTGTATCCATGCAAAGGAATCTGCGGAGCAGTAGTGGCATGGAAGCTGGTGCAGGTGCTTTATGAGAGAATGGATATTCCGGTGGTAGAAGCAGATATTTTTATTGAAAATGCAGGCTTTGCAACGGTGGGGGATGTCATGGACTTAACCGGAGAGAACCGTATTTTGGTGAAGCTTGGGTTAAAAGCGTTAGAGCATACGAAGAATCCCGGAATGAAAGCGTTGATTGCAAAAAACAAGCTTTCTGACAAGCCGTTGAGTGCATATCATATCGGCTTTGTATTGGGACCATGTATCAATGCCAGCGGCAGACTGGATACGGCAAAACGTTCCCTGGAGCTGCTGCTTGAGCGGGATGAAGTAAAGGCTTCTGCACTGGCAGGCGAATTGGTGGAGCTTAACGAAAGCCGGAAATATATGACACAGCAGGAGACACAGAAGGCATTGGAACAGATTGAAAAGGAAGGCCGGGAAAAAGATAAAGTATTAGTGGTTTACCTGCCGGAATGTCATGAGAGCCTTGCTGGAATCATTGCCGGAAGAATCCGGGAAGCCTATCAGAGACCGGTATTTGTACTGACCAGAGGAGAAGAAGGAGTCAAAGGCTCCGGTCGTTCCATCGAAGCCTATTCCATGTTTGATAAAATGACGGAAGTGGCGGAGCTGTTTACAAAATACGGCGGACATCCTATGGCAGCAGGACTTTCCATGCGGGAAGAAGATATTGATAAATTGCGGGAACAGCTTAATCAGAAGGCAGAACTTTCTGAAGAAGATATGGCAGAGGTGGTAAGGCTGGATGCGGTGCTTCCGATGTCCTATTTTACGGTAGATACCATCCGGCAGTTAAGTGTGCTGGAGCCTTGCGGAAAGTCCAATACCAGACCGGTATTTGCAGACCGTAATATTAAGATTACAAGAGCCGGTATAGTGGGCGTAAACCGGAATGTGTTAAAGCTTCATTTGTTGGATTCAAAGGGGAATCCGGTGGCAGGAGTCTATTTTGGAGAAGTGGAAAAATTTCTTACATTTCTCAGTGAAAAGTTTGGCAGTGAAGAAGTGGATGCAGCTATGCATGGAAAAGAAAACAGCATACAGTTTGCAGCCGTTTATGAGCCGGCAGTGGACACTTACAGTGGAAGAGAAAGTGTACAGGCAATAATACGGCGTTTTAGGTAAAACTTTAGGGATTTAAGAAAAATTTAATAGAGTATTATGGTTTTTGCAGGACGCATCGGTTGTAAAAAGTGCAGAATCATTGTAAAATATAAGGGATTTATAACATACAGGGGGTATATTATATGACGAAAGAGGAAGTATTTTCTTTCCCTTCCGCAGATGGACGAACCACAGTTCATGCAGTACGATGGACTCCGGAAGATGGAAAGTATCGTGCAGTTTTACAGATAACACATGGTATGGTGGAATATATTGAGCGCTACCGGGCTTTTGCAGAATTTTTAAATGACAATGGTTTTCTGGTGGTAGGACATGACCATATCGGACACGGTGAATCCGTTGTATCTAAGGATGAATGGGGATATTTTGCAGAGCATCCCAGCGATACGGTGGTTGCCGATATGCATACACTCAGGGAGATAACACGGAAAGAGCATCCGGGTGTGCCTTATTTTATGTTAGGACACAGCATGGGTTCTTATATGCTTCGGAAATATCTTGCGATACATGGAGAGGGGCTTACCGGTGCTATAATTATGGGAACCGGCTGTATTCCGGACAATACCACAAAGCTTGCCATGTTTATTGCAAAGCTGCAGGCAGCATTTTTCGGCTGGCATCACAGAAGTAAATTATTACAGAAATTATCTTATGATAAATACTATCATCAGTTTGACCTGACAGGAAAAGATGCTTCCAATAGCTGGCTGACCAAGGATGAAGAAATAGTAAAAACCTATTATGCAGACCCGAAATGCACGTTTGTATTTACGGTAAATGCTTATATGGGACTGTTTGAGGCAGTTCTATTTGACAACCAGCAGGAAAATATTGAAGCAGTTCCAAAGAGTCTTCCGTTATTCTTTGTGTCGGGAGCAATGGATCCGGTGGGCGGCTGCGGCAGCGGCGTAAAGAAGGTATATAATAAATTTGACGCAGCCGGCAAAGAGGATATTACCTGGAAATTATATGACAACGACCGTCACGAAATCTTAAATGAGACAGACCGTGATGTTGTATATCATGATATTCTGGCATGGATGAATGTTCATCTTGCCTGAAAAAGGAGGAAAAAATGAAAAAACATATCAAAAAAATAATGGGAATGGGATTGGCATGTATGCTGTTTCTTGGAGTACCATTTCAGGCATCCGCAGCAGAAGTGACAGGAACACTGTCTACAGAGACATCATCGGAAAATGGTACTGCAGCAGGCGGAGAGAACAACGGTTCCGATGCAGCAGCCAATACAGATAATGGAGCAGCAGCCGGCACTCCGGAAAGTGGAGCAGCAGCCGGCACTCCGGAAAGTGGAGCAGCTGCAGATAATCCGGCAGCGGCAGAAGATAAGGCAGATGACAATGTCGTGATCAAAGAAAGCGATAAACCATATCTGGCACTGGGTGCTGATCTGTCTGAGGAGCAGAAGAATACAGTATTAAGTCTGATGGGCATTGATCCTGCACAGCTTGATAATTATGATGTAGTTACAGTAAACAATTCCGAAGAACACCAGTATCTGGATGCATATATTCCATCTTCACAGATTGGAAGTAAATCCTGGTCTTCTGTAGTAATCGTAAAGAAAGATAAAGGAAATGGAATCAATATTTCCACCAAGAATATTTCATACTGTACAGTTGGTATGTATAAGAATGCACTGGTAACAGCCGGAATTGAAGATGCGGACATAATTGTTGCAGGACCACAGAATATTTCCGGAACAGCAGCTCTGGTAGGTGTGTTTAAGGCATACCAGGAGATTACCGGAAAAGAACTTCCACAGGAAAATGTAGATACTGCATTAAATGAGCTGGTTTTAACCGGACAGTTAGAGAGCAGCACTGGTGCAGATGCAGAATCCGTAGAAGGACTGGTTGCATACTTAAAACAGCAGATGGCAGAAAACAATCTTACGGATGATGCAAGTATCCGTGATGCCATTGATGAAGCAGCAGATAAATTTGATGTTGCACTGACAGAAGAGCAGAAAGAGCAGTTATTAGACCTGTTAAAGAAGATTGGCAATCTGGATCTTGATGTAGACAGCCTTGTAAATCAGGCGAAATCCATTTATGACAAGATTGAAAACCTTGGTGCAGACGGCATCTTTGATAAGATAGGAAGCTTTTTCTCCAACCTGTTTTCCTCTATTGCAGATTTCTTTAAGAATCTGTTCAATTAAATAAGACAGGACAATTTTATAAAAGAGATTTCAGACAACTACCGGTTCACCCGGTAGTTGTTTTTTTGAAAGATCAGGTGCCAAATGGAGAAATCAAATTTTGGATATGGCAAAATTGTACAAAAACATATCTATTTGTGACTTTGGAAGCAAATTAGAAGTTCTTAATGTACCTGCCATGATACAGCAACATTCTGACATGGATGTCAGAATGAGTCCTAAAGAGCCCGGATGGCTCGTTTAGGACGGTTGCGTGATATTTCTATATTTAATCAGGTACATTTAGAACATCTTATTTGCATACAGTGGAACAAATAGATATGCTTTTGACCAATTTGCCAAATAAAATATATGAGAAGCCCATTTCCTTCCTGATCAAACAAAATAGAAAACACATGTTTGCCAAAAAAATCTCCATGTGTTATACTAGCCGCAGGGCTTCTTTTGAAGCAGTTTTTAGAAAGAAAGGAATGGAACAATGGCGAAACAGGAAACATATGATGCAAGCAGTATTTCCGTACTGGAAGGACTGGAAGCTGTCCGGAAGAGACCGGGAATGTATATTGGAAGCGTCTCAAGAAAAGGATTGAACCATTTAATATATGAAATTGTGGATAACTCGGTAGATGAGCATCTTGCTGGTGTATGTGATACCATCCGTGTTACATTAGAGGCAGATGGCTCCTGTACCGTAGAAGATAACGGACGGGGAATTCCGGTGGGAATGCATAAGAAGGGCGTATCGGCAGCCCGTGTGGTATTTTCTACTCTGCATGCCGGCGGAAAGTTTGATAATGCAGCATATAAGACCAGCGGTGGTCTTCATGGAGTAGGTTCCTCCGTTGTAAATGCACTTTCTACTTATATGGATGTAGAGATAAGCAGAGACGGTTATGTGCATCATGACCGCTATGAGCGTGGCGTGCCAACAGTAGAGCTGGTAAACGGACTGCTGCCGACAATTGGGAAGACGAAAAAGACCGGAACAAAGATTAATTTCCTGCCGGACCCGGAAATCTTTGAAAAGACAAGATTTAAAGAGGATGAAGTAAAGAGCCGTCTCCATGAGACTGCATATTTAAATCCTGCTTTAACTATTATTTATGAAGATAGACGTGGGGAAGAAGTAGAACATATTGAATATCATGAGCCGGATGGAATCATTGGATTTGTAAAAGAGATGAATCAGAATAATGAATGTCTCCATGATGTCATTTATTATAAAGGAGAATCTGAGGGCATTTCTGTTGAAGTGGCATTCCAGTATACAACAGAATTTCATGAGAATGTGCTGGGCTTCTGTAATAATATTTACAATGCAGAGGGTGGAACCCATCTGACCGGTTTTAAGACAACCTTTACCCAGGTGATTAATTCCTATGCAAGAGAGCTTGGCATTTTAAAGGAAAAGGATGCAAACTTTACCGGAACAGACGTAAGAAATGGAATGACTGCCGTTATTTCTGTGAAACATCCGGACCCAAGATTTGAGGGGCAGACGAAAACCAAGCTTGATAACCAGGATGCGGCAAGAGCCACCGGAAAAGTAACCAATGATGAAATTCAGATGTACTTTGACCGTAATCTGGATACTTTAAAGGCAATTATCGGATGTGCAGAAAAAGCAGCAAAAATCCGCAAGACAGAAGAGAAAGCGAAAACCAATCTTTTAACCAAGCAGAAATTCTCCTTTGATTCCAATGGAAAACTGGCCAACTGCGAAAGCCGTGATGCCTCCAAATGTGAAATCTTTATCGTGGAGGGAGATTCTGCGGGTGGTTCTGCTAAGACTGCAAGAAACCGAATGTTCCAGGCAATTCTTCCGATTCGTGGAAAGATATTAAATGTAGAGAAAGCAAGTATTGATAAAGTATTGGCTAATGCAGAGATAAAAACCATGATTTATGCATTTGGCTGCGGATTTTCCGAAGGATATGGAAATGACTTTGATATCAGCAAGCTTCGTTATGATAAGATAATTATCATGGCAGATGCGGATGTGGATGGAGCACATATTTCAACGCTGCTTCTGACTTTGTTTTACCGGTTTATGCCGGAACTGATTTACGAAGGACATGTCTATATTGCGATGCCGCCTTTGTATAAAGCGATGCCAACTAAGGGAGAAGAGGAATATCTTTATGATGATGCCGCCCTTGCCCGCTACCGTAAGACACACAAAGGCTCCTTTACACTGCAGCGTTACAAAGGTCTTGGAGAGATGGACGCACAGCAGCTTTGGGAGACAACCTTAAATCCGGAAACAAGAATGTTAAAACAGGTAGAAATCGAAGATGCCAGAATGGCATCGGATGTAACAGAGATGCTGATGGGAACGGATGTACCGCCGCGTCGTAAATTCATCTATGATAATGCAAAGGATGCAGAACTTGACATATAAATTTCTATGAATCCGTAAGGAATTGCTGACAGTATATTTTTATGGATGTATGGGAAATGATAGAAGCAGAAAATCAGGAAGGAATTGGATAGATTATGGAAACGAAAGAACAGATTATCCGCACCGAGTATTCGGAAGTAATGCAGAAATCTTATATCGATTATGCCATGAGTGTTATTATCGCAAGAGCATTGCCGGATGTCAGAGATGGCTTGAAGCCGGTACAGCGAAGAACACTCTATGATATGCACGAACTTGGCATCCGTTATGATAAACCTTACCGTAAATGTGCCCGTATCGTGGGAGATACCATGGGTAAATATCATCCGCATGGAGACAGCTCTATTTATGATGCGCTGGTTGTAATGGCACAGGAATTTAAGAAGGGACTGCCATTGGTAGATGGTCATGGTAACTTTGGTTCCATCGAGGGAGATGGAGCGGCTGCAATGCGATATACAGAAGCCCGTCTGCAGAAGATTACCCAGGAAGCGTATCTGGCAGATTTAGATAAAGATGTAGTAGATTTTGTGCCAAACTTTGACGAAACAGAAAAGGAGCCGGAAGTACTTCCGGTAAAGGTGCCGAACCTTTTGGTAAACGGAGCAGAGGGTATTGCCGTTGGTATGGCAACCAGCATTCCACCACATAATTTTGGCGAAGTCATTGATGGTGTCAAAGCATATATGAAGAATCCGGATATTACAACGGAAGAAATGATGAAATATATCAAGGGACCGGATTTCCCGACCGGTGGAATTGTGACCAACCAGGACGAACTGCTTTCCATTTATGAGACTGGAATCGGTAAGATTAAGGTTCGTGGAAAAGTAGAAATTGAAGCAGTAAAAGGCGGAAAAGAGCGCCTGATTATTACGGAAATTCCATACACCATGATTGGAGCCAATATTGGAAAATTCTTAAATGATGTCTACAGTCTGGTTGAGACCAAGAAGACAAATGATATTGTGGATATTTCCAATCAGTCATCCAAGGAGGGAATCCGCATTGTTATCGAACTTCGAAAAGGAGCAGATGCACAGAACCTTTGCAATCTTCTTTATAAGAAGACGAAATTAGAGGATACCTTTGGTGTCAATATGTTGGCAGTAGCAGACGGAAGACCGGAGACTCTGGGACTGGTTCCGATTATCCGTCACCATGTAAAGTTCCAGTATGAGCTTGCTACCAGAAAATATAAGACTTTACTGGCAAAGGAACTGGACAAGAAAGAGATTCAGGAAGGATTAATCCGTGCCTGCGATGTCATTGATTTAATTATTGAAATCTTAAGAGGAAGCCGTAATATCAAGGATGCGAAAAACTGCCTGATGAATGGTGTGACAGAGAATATTAAATTCAAAACGAAAGAATCCGAAAAGAAAGCTTCGAAGTTAAACTTTACAGAACGTCAGGCAACAGCAATTTTAGAGATGCGCCTCTATAAGCTGATTGGTCTGGAAGTGGAAGCATTGATGGATGAGCATAATACCACATTAAAGAATATCGCAGAATACGAAGATATTCTTACCAACCGCAGTACAATGGCGAAGGTAATTATGAAGGAATTAGATGGTCTTAAGAAAAACTATTCCAGAGAACGCCGTACCCGTATCGACAATGTGGAAGCTGCCGTTTATGAAGAAAAGAAGATGGAAGAGATGGAAGTGGTCTTCCTGATGGATCGTTTTGGCTATGCGAAAACCATTGATGTGGCGGCTTATGAGCGTAATAAAGAAGCAGCAGACAGCGAGAACCGTTATGTACTTCATTGTATGAATACCGGAAAAATCTGCATCTTTACCAATACCGGACAGATGCATCTGCTGAAGGTAGTCGATTTGCCGTTTGGAAAATTCCGTGACAAGGGACAGCCGATTGATAATGTAAGTAATTATGACAGCTCTAAAGAGCAGTTGATTTATATCACGGATCTGGCAGCACTGTGTACGCAGAAGCTTTTATTTGGAACGAAGACAGCCATGTTAAAACAGGTGGATGGAAAAGAATTTGACGTAGCAAAACGTACCACAGCTGCCACGAAGCTTGCAGATGATGATGCAGTTATATTCGTAGCACCGGTAGAAGAAAATATGACTATTGTTATGCAGTCGGCAAAGGACATGTTCCTTAGGATCGCAGCAGATACGATTCCTGAGAAGAAGAAGGGGGCAATCGGAGTCTGCGGAATGAAGCTTGCAGCAGGGGATGAACTGACCAACATCTATGCACTGGGTGAGGAAGAACCGCCAGTGGTCATGGTAAAAGATAAAGAAATTGCATTGAACCGGCTTCATATTGGAAACCGTGCAACCAAAGGAGTAAAGAAATAAATTGACATATCAGCAGGCACTTGCATTTGTAGAAGAAACAAAAAAATATGGCAGTATATTAGGACTGGACAGTATCCGGGCACTGATGAAAGAATTGGGCAATGTGCAGGAAGACTTATCTATTATTCACATTGCAGGAACTAACGGAAAAGGTTCCGTTGGAGCAATGCTTCAGGCAGTATTGGAAGAAGCCGGCTTAAAGGTAGGCAGATATAGTTCCCCGGCAGTCTTTTCCTATCGGGAAATCTGGCAGATAAACGGAAAAGCAGTTTCCGAAGAAGCATACGCTGCCTTGATGGAAAAAGTAAAGACAGCCTGTCTTACACTGACAGAAAAAGGACTTCCGCATCCGACCTCCTTTGAGGTGGAGACTGCAGCAGCGTTTTTATATTTTAAAGAAGAAGCCTGTGATGTGGTGTTATTGGAAACCGGCATGGGGGGAAGAGAGGATGCAACCAATCTGATTACCCATCCCATTTGCAGTGTCATTACTTCTATCAGCATGGATCATATGCAGTTCCTGGGAAATACGTTATCAGAGATTGCATCTGCAAAGGCTGGAATCATAAAAGAGAACTGCCCGGTGGTATCTGCCTGGCAGGAAGATGCTGTGAAAGAGGTTCTTGTCAAGGAGGCAGAGCGGCTTAAAGCACAGCTGTACCAGCCGAGGAAGGATGCCATAAGAAATCTTTTGTATGATATGAATGGAATGCAGTTTGATTATGTAAGAGAAGATAATTCACAGTGGAAGATAAGACTCCCGTTGACCGGTGCCTATCAGGCAGCCAATGCAGCCTGTGCGCTTAAAGTAATAGAAGTATTGAAAGAGAAAACATTTCCGCAGCTTACCTTATCGGTGATACAAAATGGCTTTCAGAAGGTCTGCTGGAATGGGCGTTTTGAACGTGTTTTAGAGGAACCATTATGCATTCTGGATGGTGCCCATAATGAAGGCGCAGCACTGCAACTTGCAAAAACGCTGGAAAACTGTTTTACAAATCGTAAGATAACCTATATAATAGGGGTGCTTGCTGATAAGGCACATGAGAAGATTTTAAAGATAATGCGTCCTTATTCGGAAACTGTATATGCGGTAACGCCGCATAATGGCAGGGCACTTCCGGCAGAGAAGCTGGCGGAGGAAGCGAAGGCAGCAGGCTATCAAACAGTAATAACAGAACCTTTGATTGAAGATGCGGTAAGACATGCAATTGCTGAGAGCTCGAGAGAAGATGTGGTGCTGATATTTGGCTCTCTGTCATATCTTGCAGAGGCAAAGCAGGCTGTCATACAGTATCGGGAAGGACAGAAGAATGATAGATAAAGAGAAAGTGGAAGCAGGTGTACGGCTGATATTAGAAGGCATTGGCGAAGATGTGAACCGGGAGGGTTTACTTGAGACTCCGGATCGTATTGCACGGATGTATGAAGAAATCTTTGGCGGAATGGACATGGATGCCGCAGAGCCTTTAAAGAAAAGATTTCATGCCAGCAATAATGAGATGGTAGTAGAAAAGGACATTACTTTTTATTCTACCTGTGAGCATCATATGCTTCCATTTTATGGAAAAGCCCACGTTGCTTATATTCCAAATGGAGAAGTAGTCGGCATCAGCAAGCTGGCAAGAACCGTGGAAATCTATGCAAGACGGCTTCAGATTCAGGAGCAGCTTACGGCACAGGTGGCAGATGCACTGATGGAGCAGTTAAAGCCGAAGGGTGTCATGGTTATGATGGAAGCAGAGCATATGTGTATGACGATGCGTGGTATTAAGAAGCCGGGCAGCAGGACGGTTACTTATGTGACCCGTGGAATCTTTAATGAGGATGAGCGTCTGGTAAATAAATTTTTCCAGATGGTGCGTTAGATATGGTGATGAAATGGAATATGTAGCGAGACTTTTGCATCAGGAGCAATACCGGAAAACCGTAAAGAAAATTGCCCGTCTGGAAGCGGACAGAATCTATTGCAGACATAATATGGAACATTTTATGGATGTGGCACGTCTGGCACAGATTCGCAATTTAAAGGAGCAGCTTGGTTTGGATGAAGAGATGATATATCTTTATGCCCTGCTTCATGATATTGGTCGTATGAAAGAATATGAACAGGGAATCTCTCATGCAGCGGCATCTGCCGAATTTGCAGGAGAGATTTTTGCGACTATAGACTATCCGAAGGAAAAAGGAGATATCATCTGCCAGGCAATTCTGGCTCACCGCAGGGAGACCTGCGGTGAGCTGCACGGGGAGAAATTATGGCAGACAGCATTTACACAACTTATGAAATGGGCGGATAAGGCATCCCGTATGTGCTTTGCCTGTGAAGCAGCAGACAGCTGCAAGTGGAGTGAAGAAGAGAAAAATAAACCGGAGACCTGGTTTTAAGTTGCCAGGCATCCGTAAGAAGCTGCCGGTAGCAGGTTCTACAGGCAGCATAAAAGGAGAAGAAAAATGAGAATAGGCAATCGGACATTTGACACAGCAAATCATACTTATGTAATGGGAATCTTAAATGTAACACCGGATTCTTTTTCGGATGGGGGAAGTTATAACAAGTTAGACCTTGCATTAAAGCATATAGAAGAAATGATGGCACAGGGGGCAGATATCATCGATGTGGGTGGAGAATCCACAAGACCGGGTTATACAAAGATTTCTGATGAAGAAGAAATTGAGCGTACTGTTCCGGTGGTAGAAGCAATTGTAAGCCGTTTTGATGTGCCGGTTTCCGTAGATACCTATAAAAGTAAGGTGGCAGAGGCTAACCTTGCGGCAGGAGCACATCTTTTAAATGATATCTGGGGACTGAAAGCAGATGATAAAATGGCTGGCGTGATTGCAAAATATGATGCCGCATGCTGTCTGATGCACAACCGCAACGAAGCAGATTATAAGAACTTTATGGAAGATATGAAAAATGATTTGCGGGAAACATTACGTCTTGCAAAGGAAGCGGGGATTCGTGAAGATGGTATTATGACAGACCCGGGTGTAGGATTTGGCAAGACTTATGAGAATAATTTAGAAGCTATCCGATGCGTGGGAGAACTGAATGAACTGGGCTATCCGGTGCTGCTTGGCACATCCCGGAAGTCGGTAATCGGTCTGACACTGGATGTTCCGGCAAAGGAACGTGATACAGCCACAGCAGTAACCAGTGCTTATGCCGTATGGGCACATTGCGGATTTGTCCGCGTACACAATGTGCGTGCCAATGCAGAGGCAATTAAGATGGCAGAAGCAATCAGGGATGGAGGATTACATGGATAAGATTATCATAGAAAATCTTGAGCTATTTGCAAATCATGGAGTATTCCCGGAGGAGACAAAGCTTGGACAGAAGTTTCTAATCAATATGGAACTTTATTTACCAACCAGAAAAGCAGGATATTCGGATGATTTGATAGAATCGGTAAATTATGGAGAAGTCAGCCATTTTGTAACAGAATTTCTGACGACACATACCTATAAGCTGATTGAAGCTGCAGCAGAGCAGGCAGCACGGGCAGTGTTATTGCATTTTCCGTTGATTCAGAAATTAAAATTTTCCATACATAAACCATGGGCACCGGTGGGACTGCCTTTATCAGATGTGGCAGTGGAAATAGAACGGGGCTGGCATAAGGTATATCTTGCCTTTGGTTCCAATATGGGCGACCGGAGAAAATATATTGAAGATGCCATTGAAGAACTGCGGAACTTAGAAGACTGCAAGGTAGGAAAGGTATCTGATATCCTCGAGACAGAACCTTATGGCGGCGTGGCAGAAGGCGCATTTTTCAATGGATGTCTGGAACTTCATACCTTGTATACACCGGAAGAATTATTGGAGAAGCTTCATGCCATAGAAGCTCATGGCAACCGGGAGCGTAAGATGCGCTGGGGCTCAAGAACGATAGACCTTGATATTTTATTTTATGATGATGAAGTGATATCTACCCCGGAACTTACGATTCCGCATATTGATATGGCAAACCGCCTGTTTGTGTTAGAACCGCTGTGTGAAATCGCACCGTATCTCTGGCATCCGGTGTTAAAAAAGACGGTGCTTCAGATGAAACAGGAACTGAAGGGCAGAAAAGACATTGTTTTATTTGATTTAGATGGAACCATTACCAACTCCAAGGAAGGAATAACAAAGTGTGCCCAGTATGCCCTAAAGGCATATGGTATTGATGAACCGGATGCAGATAAGCTTGAATTCTTTATCGGACCGCCACTTAAAAATACTTTTATGGAACATTATGGCATGGATGAAGAGACCGCAGTAGCGGCAGTAGCCAAGTACCGGGAACGCTATCATCCAACAGGTATCTTTGAATGCAGCCTTTTTGATGGCGTTGAGGATGCTTTGAAATCTCTCAAGCGAAAAGGCTATCGTATCGGACTGGCATCCAGCAAGCCGGAAGAATCCTGCCGGCGTATTTTGGAGCATTTTCATATCCTCTCCTATTTTGATGAAGTGGTGGGAGCCACAATGGATGGCAGAATAGACAGCAAATATGAGGTGCTGCAGGAAACGATAAAGCGGATGCATATTTATGATACCACCGAAGCAGTATTGATTGGAGATACCAGATTTGATGTGTCAGGAGCCAAAGAAGCACATATGGACTGCATCGGTATCACTTATGGATTCGGAACGAAAGAAGAGTTGCAGGAGGCTGGTGCAAAAGCAATCTGTGACAGTATCGAGGAGGCGGCAGAATATATTGAAAGATTATAAGTTACTTCGCATCTGGGAAGTGATTTATCCCATTGGTATTTATTTTGTAGTAACCAACGTTGTGATGTTTGTGTTAAATATCATCCATGCAATGACCAATGAAAATTATATGATTTATCAGATTATTGCAACGGTGATAGCATTTCCCTTTATCTATGCTTTCTATCGGAAAGAGGATGGCGGGAAAATGGCAAATCTGCTACGAACCATTTTATTTGCAGCAGCCGCAGGCTTATTTGGCGTAGTGTTAAATAATCTTATCGGATATACCGGCTTAAAAGAAACATCGCAGAGCTATCAGGAAGTAAGTGCTGCTTTTTACGGCAGTACTCTGGCATTAGAAATCCTTGGAACCTGTATCATAATTCCGTTCTTAGAGGAACTTCTTTACCGTGGCATCGTTTACCAGCGTTTGAAAGCGTTTTTGGGAGTGAAGACGGCAATTGTATTATCGGCAGTAATATTTGGAGCCATGCATTTTAATCTGGTGCAGTTCCTATATGCCACAGCGGTAGGCCTCTTGCTGGCAGTCATCATGGAACAGGAAGGGCTTGGCGCAGCCATGGCAGCCCATATGGTAACGAATCTGGTATCGGTACTTCGAAGCGAGACAAAGCTGTTTCATTTCATGGATGCATCCATGACGGGAAGCGTCATATGCACCGTGGTGGAGAGCGTGCTGATAGTGGTGTTGCTTGTGCTGGCTTTCCGTGGTGGAAAAGAGAAGTAAAGGTAAAAATTATGTATGTGTTTAATAATATGGTAGGATCCACAGGTACTGGATATTCGTTAAAAGGAAAACGATTAGAGTTTGGCATGGGTGGTAAATGGTATAAAGCAGATTCCTTAGGGTATGAGGGTGCAGTGGAATATGCAGTATCAAAAATATTGAAACATTCAAATATTAAGGATTATGTGTCATATCAGTTAGAAATTATTAATTATAATGGAGATACTTTTAATGGTTGTGTATCCATTGATTTTTTGCAATTAGGACAGCAATTGGTTACTACAGAAAATTTATATGAGATGAAGTACAAAAAGTTTGTAGAAGAAAGATTGGAAGCATTGCCTTTGCAAAATAGAATAGAAAAATTTGTGGATGATGTAAAAAGTATTACAAGATTGAATGATTTTGGAAAGTATTTAACTTTTTTATTGGAATTAAATACTTATACATTAAATGTGGACCGAAATTTTTTCGATATTTCGTTAATTCGGAAAGAGGATGAATGTTATTTATATTGCCCGATATATAATAATGAAACAGCATATCTTTCGGATACGCAAAACAAATATCCATTAGAAAAGAATATTAATACACTTATAGCCGAGGTACATGAAACCTCGCGTTTTCAAAATTTGAATATAGCGGTAGACTGTTGTCAGAAATTGTATGGTACACAATTTAAGGTAGGTCAATATGAAATGTCGGAAGAGATATTAGAGATAAAAGAACTGTATGGGAATAAAATCTATTCAAGAATATGTGAAATAGATGAACATCAGAAAATAATGCATCCAGAGTTTTGCTGGGATGATGTCAGAACAGAATGTTTTTAATGGCAAGGTATAAAAGGCATATATGTGAGTGCAACTGATTTTAGTTGCATCTGCCATGGGTAGGGAGTATAATATAAAAGGAGAAGTAATTTATGAGCAAAAAGGACAAATTATTAGAGAAACTTTTGCAGAAACCAAAAGACTTTACCTTTGATGAAATGGTATCATTACTTTCCTATTTGGGATATGAATTAAAACAGGGAGGCACTGGTTCAGGGGTAAAATTTATAAAGGATGGTTCTAATGAAGTGATAAATTTTCATAGACCTCATCCTAATGGGACATTAAAACGCTATATTTTAGACCAGGTGATTGAAAAACTAAGAAAGGATGGCGTATTATGAGTGACTTACTATCATACAAAAATTATAATGGTACAGTAGAGTTTTCGAAAGAAGATAATTGCTTATTTGGTAAAGTAATCGGTATTAAATCGCTGATTTCCTATGAAGGGGCATCCGTAAAGGAATTAGAGCAGGATTTTCATAATGAAGTGGATGAATATCTTGAGGATTGTAAGGAGAGAAATATTGAACCAGAGCAACCTTATAAGGGGACTTTTAATGTAAGAATTAGTCCGGAATTGCATAGAACTATTGCAATCTATGCTATGGAGCATGGAAAAAGTTTAAATGCTGCGGTGGAAGAGGCAATCGATAATATGGTTAAGCTGTAGTGTTTGTTATATTATAATTGACAAAAAAAGAAAAGCTGATGGGAGGAATCATTATGAAGAAAAGATTAGCGATGATTGTAACAATGTTGATGGTAACAGTAAGTATGGCAGCCTGCGGCGGGAAAAAGGATACTACCGCAGATAAAGAAACTATTATAAATACAGAAGCTGTCGAAGAAGTGACAGAAACAGAAGAACCAGAAACCGAAGAAGTAGAAGCAGCTACAGAGACAGAAGAGCCGGTAACAGAGGCAGTTGCAGAGCAGGAGACCACTGGAAAACTGGAGAGCAATACTTCCAGTGCAGAGAATACTGCAGCACAGCCATCTGACAATAATACAAGCAAATCAAATAAGAGCAACAGCAATTCCGGCAATAAGGCAAGTGCAGGCAGTACTGCATCAGCCGGAACAACGACCAGTAATGCCAGTGGAACAACTGGAAGCAGCAATAGCAACACCAATGCTTCTAACAATAATGCAACTCCGGCACATGTTCATACCTGGGTGCTGCATGAGGGAAGCGGTCATTATGAGACGCAGGTTGTTAAGGAAGCCTGGGACGAGCCGATATATGAAACACAGGTTAGGGATATTTGCAATCAGTGTGGAGCAGATGTGACAGATAATGCAGTAGAGCATGCAAAAGAACATGCTTTGGCAGGTGAAAACGGTGGACATCATACAGAAGTTGTAAAAGTTCAAGTTGGAACACAACATCATGATGCAGAAACACAACAGGTATGGGTACAGGACGTGGCTCCTTATGCACAGTGTAGTGGATGTGGAGAAATTGGACCGGTAGGTTCCGGCATATCCATTAATTAATGGAATAGATTTTGTATAAAGATGGTAAGAGAAGGATTCAAGGTGATTTTACTTTGAGTCCTTTTTTTATAGATACTTGTACCGAAATTCGGTACGTATAGCTTAGTGGAAGGGAGGATAGAAAACAAAATACAAGGGTAACTGAGAACTGATAATGATATCGGTTCTTTTTTTATGCTTTCTTTTAGCAAATGGAAGGAGGAAAACGGAAAGTATGAAGAAATTTAGCGTAAAACAGAAGTTAAAAGCGTTCATGGCTGCAGCATTGTGTTTCTGTATGGCAGCCAGTCCGCTGACTGCTTTTGCGGAAAGTTTACCGGAGCAGGAAGAATCGATTCTTTCAGATAACTTTGATGAACTGGTACGCAAGGCGGAAGAAGAAAACAAAGAGCATGAAGCGGAGCAGATTGCTCTTAACAGTGCCGATGAGGGATTGGTAGTTAAAACTTATGCCTCTGGAAACTATGATTTTAACGTAGATTTAACTGTTGGTAAGGTGATTAATTATAATGGTTATCAGACACATCAGTACAGCCTTTCTGACGGAACAGTGGTTTACTGCCTGGAGCCTAGTAAGAACAATCCATCCAATGGACAGTATACAGCATCGGTTACCAGTGATGCACTGCTTTCAGCGGTAGCCTACTATGGATATGGTGGTCCTGGATATGAGAGTGACAAGGGTATGTATAACATGCTGCAGGATAATGTACGTCCTTATGCATATGTTATTACCCATATGGCTTTATCCTGGGTATATGATGGCTGTAGTGATGATTCGGATGCCTTTAAGGGGAATGCAGCTACTGCAGATGGTGTTAAAACATGGTAAATCTTATGGATATTGATGCTTATTTGCCTTTTCATCGAAATACAGATATATAATAAGGGCTGTTAGGGGTACTGGGAATTTCGTTTGATATACTGGCAACGCTGGCACAGGGATGTGCCGGCGAGGTGCATATGAACATGGATGTGAATTTGCACCGGTTGCCGGATAGGCAAAAAAGTATATCGAAATTCCCAGTGCCCCTTACAGTCCTTATGTAATATCCGTATTCGATGAAAAGGCAGATACACTCAAAATCTTCCTAAGAAATTCCAGAATAACAGAGAAACAATTCAGACACAATTTAAAATAGCAGGCAAATTCAAAAGGCTTATGAAAAAATATTTTCAACAAAAAACACGTTGAATTGTTTTGATAAGCCTTTTTTATATACAAAAAAACAATAAATATAAATACAATAAGAGTATATGAAATGAATTATCTAATAATCAGACAATAGCAAGAAAAAAACTATTGCAAAGTATATTGCGGCGGGTGTAAACTTATTTCAGAAAACGAAGCACTTTAAAGCAGCAGAGTGCAGGTAACAAAGTAAGACAGAAAATAAAGAGAAAGCAGAAAGGGAACGATTATGACAGAACAGTGGAATGAAAGTACAGCAGTAGCACAGGGTATGTATAATCCAAATTTTGAACATGATAACTGCGGTATCGGAGCTGTGGTAAACATCAAAGGTATCAAATCCCATGCTACAGTAGAGAATGCTTTAAAGATTGTAGAGAACTTAAAGCACAGAGCTGGTAAGGATGCAGAAGGAAAAACCGGTGACGGTGTTGGTATTCTGCTTCAGGTATCACACAAATTTTTTTCCAAGGTAGCAAAGGAATCAGGAATTGAACTTGGTGGAGAAAGAGATTACGGTGTCGGAATGTTTTTCTTCCCACAGGATGAGCTGAAACGGAATCAGGCAAAGAAAATGTTTGAGGTTATCGTGGAAAAGGAAGGAATGAAATTCTTAGGATGGAGAAAAGTTCCGACTGACCCGGATAAACTGGGACAGAAAGCAGTAGACTGTATGCCATATATCATGCAGGGATTTGTAAAACGTCCAGCTGAAGTAGCCAAGGGACTTGATTTTGACCGCCGGCTGTATGTGGCAAGACGGGTATTCGAGCAGTCCAATGATGACACTTATGTAGTATCCCTTTCCAGCCGAACCATCGTATATAAGGGAATGTTTTTAGTAGACCAGCTGCGTCAGTTCTTTGCAGACCTTCAGGATAAAGATTATGAATCTGCAATTGCAACCGTACACTCCAGATTCTCAACCAACACCAATCCAAGCTGGGAGAGAGCACATCCGAACCGTTTCATCGTACATAACGGAGAGATTAATACCATCAAAGGTAATGCAGATAAGATGCTTGCCCGTGAAGAGACCATGGAGTCCGAAGAACTGAAAGGGGAACTGCAGAAAGTCCTTCCGGTTATTAATTCCGAAGGTTCTGACTCAGCAATGTTAGATAATACCTTAGAGTTCTTAGTAATGAGTGGAATGGATTTACCACTGGCAGTTATGATTATGATTCCGGAGCCATGGGCAAATAACAATACCATGTCCCAGAAGAAGAAAGACTTCTATCAGTACTATGCGACCATGATGGAGCCGTGGGATGGACCAGCCTCCATTCTTTTCTCAGATGGAGATGTCATGGGAGCTGTTCTTGACCGTAATGGATTAAGACCTTCCAGATATTATATTACCGATGATGACCAGCTGATTCTTTCTTCCGAGGTTGGAGTGCTTGATATTGATCCGACCAAGATTGTCGTAAAAGAAAGACTCCGCCCGGGTAAAATGCTTCTGGTAGATACTATTCAGGGAAGAGTCATCAATGATGATGAATTAAAAGAGTATTACGCAAGCAAACAGCCTTATGGTGAATGGCTTGACCGTAACCTGATTAAACTGGAGGATTTAAAGATTCCAAATCAGCGTGTTCCGGAATATACCAAAGAAGAGCGTCAGAGAATGCAGAAAGCATTCGGTTATACTTACGAATCACTGCGTGAAGCAATCCTTCCGATGGCATTAAACGGAGGAGAAGGAACTTCTGCAATGGGTATTGATACTCCGCTGGCAGCACTGGCAGGAGACCATCAGCCACTGTTTAATTATTTCAAACAGTTATTTGCACAGGTAACAAACCCGCCAATTGATTCCATTCGTGAGAAAGTGGTTACATCCACTACCGTATATATCGGAGAAGATGGTAACCTGCTGGAAGAAAAGGCGATTAACTGTCAGGTATTAAAGGTAGATAACCCGATTCTTACCAACACAGATTTGATGAAAATTAAAAATATGAAAGTAGAAGGATTCAAGGTTGTGGTTCTTCCTACTACATATTATAAGAATACAAGCCTGGAAAAAGCATTGGATCATCTGTTTGTAGAAGCAGACCGTGCATACCGTGACGGTGCAAATATTCTGATTCTTTCCGACCGTGGCATTGATGAGAACCATGTGGCAATCCCATCCCTTCTGGCAGTATCCGGTTTGCAGCAGCATCTGGTAAAGACCAAGAAGAGAACTGCAGTTGCCATGATTCTGGAATCCGGTGAACCAAGAGAAGTACATCATTTTGCAACATTGCTTGGTTATGGTGCCTGTGCAATCAACCCATATCTGGCACAGGATACCGTAAAGCAGTTAGTAGACGAGCATATGTTAGACAAGGATTACTATGCAGCAATCCATGATTACAATCAGGCAATTATCAGTGGTATCGTAAAAATTGCTTCCAAAATGGGTATTTCAACCATTCAGTCTTATCAGGGTTCTAAGATTTTTGAGGCAATTGGTATTGACTCCGCAGTAATTGATAAATATTTCACAAATACCGTAAGCCGTATCGGTGGAATAACACTGGAAGACATTGCAAAAGATGTAGATACTCTGCATTCTGCAGCCTATGATCCATTGGGATTAGAGACAGACCTTACTTTAGACAGCAAGGGACGTCACAAGATGAGAAGTGGCGCAGATGTTCACCTTTATAATCCGGCAACCATCCACCTTTTACAGGAATCAACCAAACGTGGAGATTACAACCTGTTCAAACAGTACACAGACCTTGTGAACAGTGAAGAACGTGATGCCAATATTCGTGGACTGATGGATTTCAATTTCCCGAAAAAAGGTGTTCCGATTGAAGAAGTAGAAAGCGTAGATTCTATTGTAACAAGATTTAAAACAGGTGCGATGTCCTATGGTTCTATTTCCAAGGAAGCCCATGAAACACTGGCAATTGCCATGAACCATTTACATGGTAAATCCAATACCGGTGAGGGTGGAGAAGATCCGGACCGTATCGCAAGCAAGCATACAAGTCTGGACAGATGTTCTGCAATCAAGCAGGTAGCGTCCGGCCGGTTTGGTGTAACCAGCCGTTACTTAGTCAGTGCAGAAGAGATTCAGATTAAGATGGCACAGGGTGCAAAACCTGGTGAAGGTGGACACCTTCCGGGCAAGAAAGTATATCCTTGGATTGCAAAGACAAGACTTTCCACACCGGGTGTATCCTTGATTTCACCGCCACCTCATCATGATATCTACTCCATCGAGGATTTGGAGCAGTTAATTTACGATTTGAAGAATGCCAACCGTGATGCAAGAATTTCCGTAAAACTGGTATCAGAAGCAGGTGTGGGTACAGTCGCAGCCGGTGTTGCCAAAGCAGGAGCGCAGGTAGTATTGATTTCCGGATATGACGGTGGTACCGGTGCAGCACCAAGCAGTTCTATCCATAATGCAGGACTTCCTTGGGAACTTGGACTTGCAGAGACACACCAGACTCTGATTATGAACGGACTTCGTAATAAGGTAAGAATCGAGACAGATGGTAAGCTGATGAGCGGTCGTGATGTAGCAATTGCTGCATTGCTTGGAGCAGAAGAGTACGGATTTGCAACTGCACCGCTGGTAACCATGGGATGCGTGATGATGCGTGTATGTAATCTGGATACCTGCCCTGCCGGAATCGCAACACAGAATCCGGAGCTTCGGAAACGTTTCGCGGGAAAACCGGAATATGTAGAAAACTTCATGCGGTTTATTGCAGAAGAATTAAGAGAAATCATGGCGAAGTTAGGCTGCCGTACCATTGATGAAATGGTAGGAAGAAGTGACCTTCTCCGGGTAAGAGAGGATTTGACAGACCGGGAAAAAGAAATCGACCTTTCCAAGATTTTGAATAACCCGTTTGCAGGACCAAAGGAGAAAGTTACATTTGATCCAAAACATGTATACGATTTCGAACTGGAGAAGACCAAGGACGAAACTGTACTGTTAAAACAGCTTTCTTCTGCACTGGATAAGAAACAGAAGAGAAGCATTGATGTAGAAGTAAGCAATACAGACCGTTCCTTTGGTACCATCTTTGGTTCCGAGATTACAAAGAAATATGACGATACTTTAGAGGAAGATACCTTTATCGTAAAATGTACCGGTGCCGGCGGACAGAGCTTTGGCGCATTCATTCCAAAGGGACTTACCTTAGAGCTGGTAGGAGATTCCAACGATTACTTCGGAAAAGGACTTTCTGGTGGAAAACTGGTTGTCTACGCTCCGGCGGGTGTGAAATATAAGAAGGATGAAAATATCATCATCGGTAACGTAGCACTTTACGGTGCAACCAGTGGTAAAGCATTTATCAGTGGTGTGGCAGGAGAACGTTTCTGCGTACGAAATTCCGGGGCTTCTGCAGTAGTAGAAGGTGTCGGTGACCATGGATGTGAATACATGACCGGTGGCCGTGTGGTTATCCTTGGTAAGACTGGTAAAAACTTTGCAGCCGGAATGAGCGGTGGTATCGCTTATGTATTAGATGAGGACAACGACCTTTATACCAGAATCAATAAGGAAATGGTATTCTCAGAAGAAGTCGGAAACAAATATGATGTTATGGAATTAAAAGATATGATTAAAGAACACGTAGCTTTGACCAATTCTGAAAAGGGAAAAGAAATCTTAGATAACTTCAGTGAGTATCTGCCGAAGTTCAAGAAAGTAATTCCATACGATTATAACCGTATGTTAATGGCAATTGTTCAGATGGAAGAAAAAGGATTGTCTTCTGAACAGGCACAGATTGAAGCATTTTATGCGAATACAAGAAATTAAGGAGGGGACGCAAAATGGGAAAACCAACAGGATTTATGGAATATGACAGAGAGAATGCAGCAGCGGTTGCACCAAAGGAGCGTATCAAGAACTTTAACGAGTTCCATACCCCTCTCTCAAAAGAGAAACAAAGAGTACAGGCAGCACGTTGTATGAACTGCGGCGTGCCGTTCTGCCAGGCTGGTATGAATATCATGGGAATGACCAGCGGATGTCCGCTGCATAATCTGGTACCGGAGTGGAATGACCTTTTGTATACCAACAACTGGGAGCAGGCATATAACCGTCTGACTAAGACCAACAACTTCCCGGAATTTACCTCAAGAGTATGTCCGGCACTTTGTGAAGCAGCCTGTACCTGTGGACACTGGGAAGACCCGGTAACCTGTAAGGCAAATGAGCATGGAATCATTGAAAATGCCTATGAAAAAGGATATGCTGCAGCAAAACCTCCAAGAGTCCGTACCGGAAAGAAGGTTGCAATCATCGGTTCCGGTCCTGCCGGACTTGCAGCAGCAGACCAGTTGAATAAAAGAGGACATTCCGTTACCGTATTTGAAAGAGATGACCGTGTCGGTGGACTTTTGATGTATGGAATCCCGAATATGAAGCTGGAAAAATGGGTTATTGACCGTAAGATTAATATAATGAAAGAAGAGGGTGTCGAGTTTATTACCAATACCAATGTTGGAAAAGACATCAAGCCGGCAAAACTCTTAAAAGAATATGACCGTGTCATCTTAGCCTGTGGAGCAAAGAATCCAAGAGACATCAAAGCTCCGGGCAGAGATGCAGAAGGCATTTACTTTGCAGTAGATTTCTTAAAGGCAACTACCAAGAGCCTTTTAGATTCCGAGCTTAAAGATAACAAATATATTTCTGCCAAGGGAAAGAAAGTAGTTATCATCGGTGGTGGAGATACCGGAAATGACTGTGTCGGAACTTCTATCCGTCACGGCGCAGCCAGTGTCATCCAGCTTGAAATGATGCCAAAAGCACCGGATGAGCGTGCAGAGAACAACCCATGGCCGGAGTGGCCAAGAGTCTGCAAGACAGACTACGGTCAGGAAGAAGCAATTGCCATGTTCGGTTCCGACCCTCGTATTTACCAGACAACCGTAAAAGAGTTCTTAAAAGACAAGAACGGTAAGCTCTGCGGATTAAAAACCGTAAAATTAGAGGGCAAAAAGGATGAAAAGACCGGACGGATGCAGATGGTGGAAGTACCGGGCTCCGAAAGCAAGTTAGATTGTGATCTGGTTCTGATTGCAGCAGGCTTCCTTGGAACAGAAGATTACATTGCCAAAGCATTCGGCGTAGACTTAAATGCCAGAACCAATGTGGCAACAGAAGCCGGTCATTACAAGACCAATGTGGAAAATGTCTTTACAGCAGGAGATATGCATCGTGGACAGTCCCTGGTTGTATGGGCAATCCGTGAAGGAAGAGAAGCAGCCCGTGAAGTAGACGAAAGTCTGATGGGATATTCTTATCTTTCCGTACAGTAATGAAAATTACAATATAATGATAGAAGAAAGTCGTCTGACTATGGTGCACCGGAGGGTGAGCTGTGGCAGGCGGCTTTTTCGTGGTTGACACATTCTGCTTTTGGGGCATAAAATAACCCTTGTGACAAAAAGAGCGAGAAGAAAACAGCGAAAGGACATAAAGAGAATGAGCAGGAAAGCAGTATTTTTTGATATTGATGGAACATTGTGGGACGAGCATTTTGTGATACCGGAGAGCACAAAGGAAGCAATCCGGAAGCTGCGGGAAAATGGACATCTGGCATTTCTCTGCAGCGGAAGAACCAGAGCATTTATTCAGGATGAAAGATTGCTGACACTGGGATTCGACGGAATTGTGGCAGGCTGCGGTACCTGGATAGAGATGGATGGAAAAACACTTTTTTATAAAAAATTAGAACAGGAATTGATAGAGGATACCATACATATATTAAAAGAGTATGGAATTCCTACGGTATATGAGGGAAGCCGGAATTTGTATATGGATCTGGAAGAATTTGAAGAAGACCCTTATGGCTTGAAACTAAAAGAGACATTGGGAGAGGATTTGCTGCCGGTAACGGGAAATGAAGCAATTATGGAAATCAGTAAGTTTTCCTGCTCCACACCGGATGATACTTATCTTAAGGTACTTTCCCATCTGGAAGAGAATTTCACACCGCTGGTGCATGATGCGGCATGTGCAGAGTTTGTTCCAAAAGGATTTTCCAAAGCGTCCGGCATCGAAAAAACCTGTGAGCTTCTTGGTATTGAGAAAGAAGATACCTATGCATTTGGAGACAGTATCAATGATGTGGAAATGTTAAAGCATGTGCAGCATGGAATTGCCATGGGAAATGGTACCAAAGCAGCAAAAGAAGCAGCGGATTATATCACAGCACCATTGCACGAAGACGGCATTTATAAGGGATTGGAGCATTTTGGACTGATTTCATAAACAAATCTAAAAAAAGTATTAAATCGTTACAAATTACAGAAAGTGAGAAAACGAGAGAAAAAACGAGATATTAAGAGTAAATATAAGGAAACAAGAGAAAAATAAAAAATGGTCAGGCTTGCGAAAAAGAGACGCAGAAACTATTATATGACTATCAGTTAGCACTCGGTTTGAATGAGTGCTAATAAAAAAGAAAGAAAACAAAGAGACCGAATCAAGGAGGCAATGAATCATGAAATTAGTACCATTATCAGACAGAGTTGTATTAAAACAGTTAAAAGCAGAGGAAAAAACCAAATCCGGAATTATCTTAGCAAGTGCTGCACAGGAGAAACCACAGGAAGCAGAAGTAATCGCAGTTGGTCCTGGCGGAGTGGTAGATGGCAAAGAAGTTACCATGCAGGTAAAAGAAGGACAGAAGGTTATTTATTCTAAATATGCCGGAACAGAAGTAAAACTGGATGGCGAAGAATATATCATCGTAAAGCAGAATGATATTCTTGCAGTAGTAGAATAATCGAATTGATAATTGGTAAATAAAACAAATAATAAAATAGGAAAATAGAAGAAAGAGGTAAGAAATTATGGCAAAGGAAATCAAATATGGAACAGAAGCCAGAACAGCATTAGAGGCTGGAGTTGATAAACTGGCAAATACAGTCAGAGTAACAATCGGACCAAAAGGAAGAAACGTTGTACTGGATAAATCATATGGCGCTCCATTAATCACAAATGATGGTGTTACCATTGCAAAAGAAATCGAATTGGAAGATGCATTCGAAAATATGGGCGCACAGCTTGTAAAAGAAGTAGCAACCAAGACCAATGACGTTGCTGGTGATGGTACTACAACAGCAACCGTTCTTGCACAGGCAATGATTCAGGAAGGAATGAAGAACTTAGAGGCTGGTGCAAACCCAATCGTTTTAAGACGTGGTATGAAGAAAGCAACTGAAAAAGCAGTTGAAACAATCGCAGCAATGTCTTCTAAAGTAACCGGAAAAGACCAGATTGCAAAAGTTGCATCTATTTCCGCAGGTGATGAAAGCGTTGGCAACATGGTAGCAGATGCAATGGAAAAAGTTTCCAATGATGGTGTTATTACCATTGAAGAGAGCAAGACCATGCAGACAGAGCTTGACCTGGTAGAAGGTATGCAGTTTGACCGTGGATACATTTCCGCATATATGTGCACAGATATGGATAAGATGGAAGCAGTTTTAGATGAGCCGTACATCTTAATTACCGATAAGAAAATCAGCAACATTCAGGAAATCCTTCCACTGTTAGAACAGATTGTTCAGTCCGGTTCCAGACTTCTTATCATTGCTGAAGATATCGAGGGTGAAGCTTTAACTACATTGATTGTAAATAAACTGCGTGGAACATTTAACGTTGTAGCAGTAAAAGCTCCAGGATATGGCGACAGAAGAAAAGAAATGTTAAAAGATATCGCTATCCTTACCGGTGGTCAGGTAATTTCAGAAGAAGTTGGTCTGGAATTAAAAGATGCTACTATGGCACAGCTTGGCCGTGCAAAATCTGTTAAGGTTAAGAAAGAGAACACCGTTATCGTTGATGGTGAAGGAAATAAAGAAGAAATCCAGGCAAGAATCGGCCAGATTCGTGCACAGCTTGAAGAGACAACATCTGAATTTGATAAAGAAAAATTACAGGAAAGACTTGCAAAACTGGCAGGCGGCGTAGCAGTTATCCGTGTTGGTGCTGCAACAGAGACAGAAATGAAAGAAGCAAAACTTCGTATGGAAGATGCTTTGAATGCAACAAGAGCAGCAGTCGAAGAAGGAATCATCGCAGGTGGCGGTTCTGCATACATCCATGCATCCAAAGAGGTTGCAAAGCTTGCTGAGACATTGGAAGGTGATGAGAAGACCGGTGCAAAGGTTATCTTAAAAGCATTGGAGGCTCCATTGTATTACATTTCCGCAAATGCAGGTCTTGAAGGTGCAGTTATTATTAATAAAGTAAAAGAGTCCGCTCCTGGTATCGGATTTAATGCAGCAACAGAAGAATATGTAGATATGGTAGAAGCTGGTATCCTTGACCCGGTTAAGGTTACAAGAAGTGCTTTGCAGAATGCAACATCTGTAGCATCTACATTACTTACAACGGAATCTGTTGTAGCAAATATCAAAGAAGATGCTCCTGCAATGCCGGCAGGAAACCCAGGTATGGGAATGATGTAATAAGAAAATAAAATATATTACTGAAAAGTAAGGATAGAGAGCTCCTGGCTGCGGATAATGCAGTCAGGAGTTTTACTATGCAGTTTTTTTCCTGATGTTAGTTTTTTGGGGGCAGTTGTTTTGATTTGCAAAATATGTTACAATTATTTCATTGTGTAACATGAAGTCTGAACAGCAAGGAGGAAGAAAAATGGGAAAGGTAGTTATTCTTACAGACAGTTCCAGTGGAATTCGTCAGGCAGAAGCGCAGCAGTTAGGGATTAGCGTATTACCAATGCCTTTTTTTATAAATGGTGAAACACTGTTTGAGGATATCAATCTGACACAGGATACATTTTATGAGCATCTGACAGATGGAGCAGAGATTTCAACATCCATGCCGGCAGTAGGAGACCTTACAGACCGTTGGGATGAGCTTTTAAAAGAATATGATGAAATAGTATACATTCCTTTATCCAGTGGATTGAGCAGTTCCTGTGAGACAGCAACAGCATTATCTTCAGATGAAGAGTATGAGGGCAGGGTTTTTGTAGTAAACAATCAGAGAATTTCTGTAACACAGAAACAGTCCGTATTTGATGCAATCAGGCTGGCAGAGAGTGGCAAGAGCGGAAAAGAGATTAAAGATATTTTAGAGGATGCAAAATTCCAGTCCAGCATTTATATCATGGTAGATACCCTTTACTATCTGAAAAAAGGTGGAAGAATTACACCGGCAGCAGCAGCACTGGGAACATTGTTGAAATTAAAACCGGTATTACAGATTCAGGGTGAAAAGCTGGATGCTTTTGCAAAAGCCAGAACGGTAAAGCAGGCAAAAAGCATTATGATAAAAGCAGTAAAAGATGACTATGCATCCCGCTTTAAGGAGTGTCAGGATGAGATGCAGCTTTGTATTGCATACACTGGAGATATAAGTGCAGCGATGGAATTCCGCAAAGAAGTGGAAGCAGAATTTGGGATTACAGACATTATGATGGATCCGCTTTCTTTAAATGTATCCTGCCATATCGGACCGGGAGCATTAGCACTTGCCTGTGCAAGAAAATTATAGGATTTAAAGTGTAAATTCTTGGTAAAATTGATTGACCAACCACAAAATATTGTGTAGAATTGAAATAGTTTAACTTGTTAATGTATAAAAGCAAGTAACATATCATGGTAAAACGAAGGAGGAAAATGAAAATGGCATTTTGTGGTAATTGTGGCACACAAGTGGGTGATGATGCAGATTTTTGCCCAAATTGTGGCCAGAAATTAAAAGGGGAGATGGAACAGCCGGCAGAGCAGGAAGCACCGGTACAGGAACAGCCGGCAGAGCAGGAAACACCGGTACAGGAGCAGCCGGCAGAACAGGAAGCACCGGTACAGGAACAGCCGGCAGAACAGAAAACACCGGTACAGGAACAGCCGCAGCAAGGACAGTTCCAGAGTCAGCCGCAGCAGGGACAGTTCCAGAGTCAGCCGCAGCAGGGACAGTTCCAGGGACAGCCGCAGCAGGGACAGTTCCAGGGACAGCCGCAGCAGGGACAGTTCCAGAGTCAGCCGCAGCAGGGACAGTTCCAGGGAAGACCACAGCAGGGACAGTTCCAGGGACAGTTCCAGGGAAGACCACAGCAGGGACAGTTCCAGGGACAGCCGCAGCCGCAGCAGGGACAGTTCCAGGGACAGCCACAGCAGGCACGCCCGCCTAAGAAACCATTTAAGATGACGAAACAGTTATGGGCATTGCTTATTGCAGTCATTGCAGTTGTAGTAGTTGCAATTGTTGCACTTGTGGTAGTGAAGAATCAGAAAAAGAAAGTAAATATCAACGATTATATTTCTGTAGAGTATAACGGATATGAAACAGCGGGAACAGCATATGTTGATTTTGACGAGACCGGATTCAGTGAAGCTGTTATCAAGGCACAGGGAAAGAAACTTAAAAATGTAAAATCTCTTGATGACCTTGACTGGAGTGACCTCACAGATTTGATGGGAAGTAGTAATTGGGATTTGATTGACAGTATTACTTTTGATGTGAAACCGGATTCAGACCTGTCAAATGGTGATGTGGTAACCGTTACTGCTTCATGGAATGAAGATTATGAGAAAAAAGCAGGAGTTAAAATTCTTTCCAAAGAACAGGAATTTACAGTAGAAGGACTGGAAGAAGTAAAAGAAGTTGATCCGTTTGAAGATATCGAGGTAACCTTCTCAGGAACACCACCTTATGTATATCCAGACTGGACCAATAATTCAGATGATGATTACTTACGTTATCTGTGGTTCAATTTTGAAGATTATGACAGTCTTGATGTCGGAGATACCGTAACTTTAACAGTTGATGAATCAGAAGAGAATGCATTGGCAAATGGTTACAAATTCACACAGACATCAAAAGAATATACTGTATCCGGAGTAGATTCTTATGTAACATCTGCTGCAGATATTTCAGCAGACAATCTGGATTCCATGAAAAATGAAGCAACAGATGCGTTAGATGCATATTTTGCAAATAACAATTCCTATATTGGAAATTCCGGATTCAGTTATGAAGGTTCTTATTATCTGGTTGCAAAAAACAGTGATACATGGGGTGATACGAACGTCCTTTATCTGGTATTTTCGACAACTGTAACCAGTGCAGAAAGTGCATTTGAGCCAACTGTTGTATACTTCCCGGTAAAATATACAAATATAATGGCATTATCTGATGGAAGCCAGAGTTTCAATACATACGGTGATATCGAAGGATATACTGATTTAGAGTATGATGACGGATGGTATAATGTTGATGGTTATACAGATGGGGCACAGATGTTTAATGATCTGGTTGTAACTCAGAAGGTTGATTATACTTACGAAGTAACTGATAATTTAACTCAGTTTGGAAACTAAAGGAGAAGGAAATGAATTCTGGAAATGATTTTACAAAGCACATTCATGTGAAAAATATCATTCGTCTGTTATCTATTTTATTAATGGTATTTTTCTTTGTGCCATCATTTATGGTATCCTGTGCAGGATATGGAAATATTAAAATCAGCGCTTTTAAAGCTATGACAGGTATTAAGATAGAGGGTGAAAGTGTAACAGATCCAAAAGTAATCTGCATTATAATGCTGTTGCTTCCAATCGCTATGCTGGCTCTCTGGTGCTTAAAGAGCGTATTAAAAGACAAAATTGCTGCAATCGCATCCGGAAGCTGTGCAGTTGTTGACTTTATTTTCTGGATTGCACTTTGCGTCGGAGTAAATAAGGAAGCAACAGATAATTACTGTACAGCGAAAGTTACAGCCGGATTTATATTTAATATATTGTTTATTCTGGCAATTGTAGTGTTGGATCTGTTGATTATTATCAACGTACTTCAAGCTGAGAAACCATTAATCAGACAGAAAATGATGAACGGATATCAGGGAATGCCACAGCAGAATATGTATGGAAATGTGCCACCACAGCAGGGACAGTTCCAGGGACAGCCAATGCCGCCACAGCAGCAGGGACAGTTCCAGGGACAGCCAATGCCGCCACAGCAGCCAGTACAGCCGGTATGCAGTAAATGTGGTGCTCCGCTTGTAGCTGGAAATAAGTTTTGTACCAAGTGCGGAAATCCGGTTGCATAAACTGGAATATGAAATAAGTAATAAGTAAACTACGAGAAACACGCTTTGCGAGCTACTCGCGTAAATAAGTAGAAGCCCCATCGTCTGATGATTCAGAGGATGGGGCTTCTTTTCTGCGTGCTGCAGCATTGCAGGCTCAGGATTTTATACAGCCTGACTGCAGAGCTGTTTCTTTTTCCGGTTCTTCCAAACAAGATAGGAAATCATAAGTGGTACACCGGCACCAATCCATGCTACCGGGCTTGCCAGACGGACTGACCAGTATCCATATGGATTTAAAAGGAGCCATACGACACCGACACGGCAAATCATTTCAAAGATACCGCTGACCATAGGCATGATACCTTTTCCAAGTCCCTGCAAAGAAGTACGATAAAGGTAAATAAGAGCAAGAAAGAAGAAAAAGCAGCTGATGGTATTTAAGTACTGTGTGGCATAACTGTAAATGGCTTCCGTCGGTTCGCTTAAGAAAAGGGAAACAATGGAACGGCCAAATACAGTACAGATGAATGCAGCAATTGCAACAGTTCCAAGGGCGATTCCAAAGGCCTTCTTCATGCCATCGAAGATGCGTTCGTATTTTCCGGCACCTAAGTTCTGACCACAGTAAGTAGACATTGTGGTTCCAAGAGCTGGCATTGGCTGGGTAGAAATTTGTTCTACCTTGGATGCAGCAGTAAAGGCTGCAACAGCACTGGAACCAAATACATTTACTGCAGACTGAAGAATCATGGAACCAACAGCTATCAGAGAGTAGTTCAAAGCCATCGGGATACCAAGTCCCATCATCTGGGCGGTTGTCACGCGGTCGATGTAGTAATCACTTTTTCTGGTGCGGAGAATCGTGAATTTACGGTACATATAAATAAGACAGAGAACAGCGGAAATACCCTGTGAGATTACGGTGGCATATGCAGCACCTGCAACATTTAATTTTAAAGTTACAATACAGAATAAATCCAGCACAATATTAAGAGCGGAGGAAAACAGCAGGAAGTATAATGGAGTCTTGCTGTCACCAACACCTCTTAAAATTCCGGAAACAACATTGTACATCATACTGGTAATGATACCCCAGAAGATAACCCGGATATAAGAGTCTGCCATATCAAGAATATTATCCGGTGTGTTCATAAAGATTAAAAGCTCCCGGGAAGTAGTAACAGTCAATGCGGTAAGAACCACGGAAATGATTATGGTTAAGAGGAAGGATAAAGCAACAATATGCTTTAAACGGCTTTCATCCTTTGCACCGAAAGCCTGTGATACCATAACACCGAATCCCTGGGCAAGTCCGGATGCAAAACCAAGTACCAGAAACATAATAGAACCGGTTGCACCTACAGCAGCCAGGGCATCTTCTCCCAAAAACTGTCCTACAATGATGGTATCTACCATACTGTAGAACTGCTGGAACAGATTTCCGAACAATACAGGAAGTGAGAAGAAAAGAATTAATTTCAGTGGATTTCCGGTTGTCATATCTTTCGTCATAATTATAAGCTCCTTTCATAATTTTTTGCAGAAATGTTCTGCACTATATGAGAAAAAAGTACTATATTCTTTGGAAACGGGATTAGTATACATTGGTAAAATAAAAATGACAATGTAAAAATCAATTTAATTATGGTATAATTCGCTCATGAATACGAATTTAGAATATTACAAATTTTTTTATTATGTAGGAAAACTTCACAGTATTACATTGGCAGCAGAAGAACTGAATGTTTCACAGCCGGCAGTGTCCCAGGCAATCCGTAATTTGGAGCGGGAACTGGGAACCACCCTTTTCATGCGGACATCCAGAGGGGTGCGTCTGACTGCAGAGGGGCAGACACTTTACGGCTATGTGCAGCGGGGCTATGAGACCATCCGGGAAGGCGAACGCAAATTCCTTGAAATGCAGGAGCTGACCAGCGGAGAAGTATGTATCGGAGCCAGCGATATGACACTGCAGTTTTATCTGCTTTCTTATCTGGAACAGTTTCATGAGCAGTATCCGAAAATCAGAATTACAGTTACCAATGCACCGACACCGGAGACACTGAAATATCTGCAGAGCGGCAGAATTGATTTTGGTGTAGTCAGCACGCCCATGGAGACAACGAAGAATATGCATGTGATTCCGGTGCGTGAGATAGAAGATGTCTTTGTGGCAGGACGAAAATTTGAATATTTAAAGGGCGGTAAATTAAGCTATAAAGAATTGGAACATCTGCCGGTTATGTGCCTGGAGGGAAATACCTCTACCAGAAAATATGTAGAGGAATTTCTGCTGGGAGAAGGCGTTGTGATTCATCCGGAGATAGAACTTGCCACCAGCGATATGCTGATACAGTTTGCGAAAAGGAGCCTTGGCATAGCAAATGTGGTCAGGGACTTTGCCCAGGAAGAAATTGAAAAGGGGGAACTGTTTCAGATTACATTTAATAAGAAGATTCCTGCCAGACAGTTCTGTATTGTTTCAGATGACAGGGTTCCGTTGACTGCAGCAGCAGAAAAATTGTTGAAATTACTGCAACATAAGTAAAACTTATGTCGAGTATAAGGAATATTGACTTTACTTATAATATCTGATTCGGTATAATCAGAAAGTAAGAAGCAGAGAACTGGTTTTTACACCGGTTCTTTTTTTCTTTACAGGAAATTGCTTTCCTGTAAAGTAAAAAACGCTCCGCGAGTAGCTCGTAAAGCGTGTTTCTCATAGTTACGCGAGCAGCGAGAAGAACATATTTCTTATTATAAGGAGGAAATAAAAATGGTTACAGCAGTAGTTGGTGCAAACTGGGGAGATGAAGGAAAAGGCAAGATTACTGATATGCTTGCAAAGGAAGCAGATATTATTATCCGTTTCCAGGGTGGTGCAAATGCAGGACATACTATCGTAAATGATTACGGAAAATTTGCATTACATACCCTTCCATCAGGAGTGTTCTACGGACATACCACAAGTATTATCGGAAATGGTGTTGCACTTGATATCCCGAAGCTTTTCAATGAGATGAAGTCTATTACAGACCGTAATGTACCGGCACCTAAGCTTTTGGTTTCTGACCGTGCACAGATTGTTATGCCGTATCATGTGCTTTTTGATCAGTACGAAGAGGAGCGTCTTGGAAAGAAATCATTCGGTTCTACCAAGTCAGGTATTGCACCATTTTATTCAGATAAATATGCAAAAATCGGTTTCCAGGTAAGTGAACTTTTCGATGAAGATACTTTAACAGAAAAGGTAGACCGTATCTGTGAAATGAAAAATATTATGTTAGAGTATATGTACCACAAACCATTACTGGACAAGGCAGAGCTGTTAAATACATTACATGAGTACCGTGATATGGTAGCTCCGTATGTCTGTGATGTTTCTTTATATCTTGATAAGGCAATCAAAGAAGGAAAGAACATTCTCTTAGAGGGACAGCTTGGAACCTTAAAAGACCCGGATCACGGAATTTATCCAATGGTAACATCTTCTTCTACATTGGCTGCATATGGTGCAATCGGAGCAGGAATCCCACCATATGAGATTAAGAAAATTGTTACTGTATGTAAAGCATATTCTTCTGCTGTTGGTGCAGGCGCATTCGTCAGCGAAATCTTTGGCGAAGAAGCAGATGAATTAAGAAAACGCGGTGGAGACGGCGGAGAATTCGGCGCAACCACAGGACGTCCAAGACGTATGGGATGGTTTGACTGTGTGGCAAGTAAATATGGCTGCCGCATGCAGGGAACTACCGATGTAGCATTTACCGTGTTAGATGTTTTAGGATATTTAGATGAGATTCCGGTTTGCGTAGGATATGAAATCGACGGAGAAGTAACCACAGACTTCCCTGTAACTACAAAGCTTGAAAAAGCAAAACCTGTATTAAAGAACCTTCCGGGCTGGAAGACAGATATCCGTGGAATTAAGAAATACGAAGACCTTCCGGAAAACTGCCGTAAATATGTAGAATTCATTGAAGAACAGATTGGATATCCGATTACCATGGTTTCTAACGGACCGGGAAGAAATGATATCATTTATCGTTAAGAATAAAGGCAGATCGTGATGATAAAAAATGTAATCTTTGACGTAGGAAAAGTGCTGGTAGACTTTTGCTGGGAAGAAGTATTTCATAAGCTCGGTTTTGAGGGGGAAACTTTTGAATGTGTGGCGGATGCTACCGTCCGTTCCGTAACCTGGAATGAATTCGACCGGGGGGCAAAGCCGGATGAAGAGATTATTGCTGCATGCATCAAGGAAACACCGGATTATGAAAGAGAAATAAGACTCTTTTATGACCATGTAGGAGAGACGATTCGTACTTATCCATATACGGTGCGGTGGATACGAAGCCTTGAGAAAAATGGATATCATACCTATATATTATCTAATTTTCCAAAGAGCACTTATGAAAAAGCAACAGAAGAACTTTCTTTTGAAAAGGAGACTACCGGAGCAATCTTTTCCTATCAGGTGAAGTGCATCAAGCCGGAAGTGGAAATTTATAAGCTATTGCTGGACAGATACCATTTAGTGCCACAGGAATGTGTATTCATAGACGACCGTCCGGAAAACATAGAGACGGCAGAAAAGCTTGGCATTATAGGCATACAGTTTCAGAATCAGCAGCAGGCAAAAAGAAGGCTTTTGGAACTTGGTGTCGTATCCGGTAGTTAATAAGTAAAGATTATGTAAAAAAAGAATAATTGTCTATTCGTTTCTTGCATTTCAATAGCGAAATGCTTATAATGAGCGTAAGCAGACGGGTAGCAACGCAACTGGCAGGAGTTACTCCTGCCAGTTTTTTTACTTTACAGGAAATTGCTTTCCTGTAAAGCGTGTTTTCGCAGTTGCACAGTAAGCAGGGAGAATACAATGAGGATAACAGGTTTAAAGAAAAAGCTGATAAGTCTCATAGTGGCTGTTATTATGACGGTTTCAGGAATGTATGTTGAAAATATCAACATAGATTCTTCCTTTGTATGTGAAGATACTGCGAACCAGAATTTCATACAGGCAGCACATTTATCCAGACCATCAGAGAGCTGTACCGAAGAACTTTTGGGAAATCGTGAGACCGGCAGGATTACAGCAGGATACCGCAGATTGTCGGAGAAAAACAACGATTTGGAAGGAGCAGCATTATCCCTGGCAGCAGTATTGCCTGAAAATCAGGCAAAAGACGGCTGGAACTTTGAATTACGGAAATCAAAGGATGTTTTGGACAGCAGGAGTGTCATTATAGGCTATATCCATCATCAGGATGGAGCGAAGGGCTGACTATCACAAGTTAGAAGCAATTTACCTGTGCGCAGAGGAGCATAGGTTTCTTTGCGTACAATATCAGGTCATAACTGTGATAGGAGGATAATAAAATATGGCACAGGATATTGTAGTAGCGCTTATGGGCATTATGGCAGCGGCAGCAGTTGCTGCATGCTGGTGGTATGAGCATCATGGCAGAGAGGATGCGACTTCTTCTAAAGAGGAACAGGAAAAGACGAAAGAAGTATAAATGAATAAAAGAAGATAGAGGGCTTGTAGCAGGAAAGGACAGAATATGAGAAAGACAAAAATTATATGTACATTAGGACCGGCAACAAAGGATGATGAAGTATTAAAACAGTTAATGGAAAATGGAATGGACGTGGCAAGAATTAACTTTTCCCACGGCTCACAGGCAGAACATAAAGTAACCATGGATCGTGTAAAAAAGATGCGTAAGGAACTGGGCAGACCGGTTGGAATTCTTCTTGATACCAGTGGACCGGAAATCAGGATTGGACAGCTGGAGGGTGGCAGAGCAGAACTGCTTCCGGGAGATACCTTTAAACTCACCACCAATGATATTATGGGAAATAAAGAGCGGGTCTCTATTACTTACAAGAATCTGGTACATGATGTCAAAGCCGGAACCAGAATTCTGATCGATGATGGACTGATTGAAATGCTGGTAACCAATGTGACAGAAACTGAGATTACCTGTAAAGTAGAAAATGGCGGTGTGATTTCAGACCGCAAAGGAATTAATGTACCGAATGTAAATCTGTCCATGCCTTATATCAGCCCGAAAGACCGCTCCGATATTCTATTTGGAATTGAGCAGGGTGTAGATTTTATTGCAGCATCTTTTGTACGCTGTGCAGATGATGTGCTGCAGTTACGGAAAATTATGGCAGAGCAGGGCTGCAATGACATTAAGATTATCTCTAAAATTGAAAACCGTCAGGGTGTAGATAATATTGATGAGATTCTGGCAGTGTCAGATGGCATTATGGTTGCCAGAGGAGACATGGGAGTGGAGATTCCGATTCGTGAAGTTCCGGCAATTCAGAAGAAAATTATAAAAAAGGTTTACCATGCAGAAAAGGTTGTTATTACGGCAACACAGATGCTGGATTCCATGATGAAGAATCCGCGTCCGACCAGAGCAGAAGCAACCGATGTAGCCAATGCTATTTATGATGGAACCAGTGCAATTATGCTGTCTGGTGAGACTGCTGCCGGAAAATATCCGGTGGAGGCATTAAAAACCATGACAGAGATTGCAGAATATACAGAAAATGATATTGACTATGAGAAACGTTTCCGCCAGCTGGAGAAGATTGATAATCCGGATGTAACCGATGCCATTTCCCATGCAACCTGTATGACTGCCATTGACATCAATGCGGCAGCAATTGTTACGGTAACCAAATCCGGCAAGACTGCCCGCATGATTTCAAGATATCGTCCGAAATGTGCAATTATCGGCTGTACCCCATCGGAAAAGAGTTATTATCAGATGAATCTTTCCTGGGGCGTAACACCACTTATGATACAGGAAGAGACGGATACAGAAGCATTGTTTAATAATGCAATGGAATCCGCAGAACAGCATGGATATGTACAGCATGGAGATTTGGCGGTTATTACAGCTGGAATTCCATTGGGTATTTCCGGTACCACCAATCTGATTCGTGTAGTAGTGACGGGACACTTAAAGAAATAGGAGCGCAGATAGTATGAATGAACAACCGAAATTAGCAGTGCTGATTGATGCAGAAAATGTATCCAATAAATATGTGAAACTAATTATGGATGAGGTCAGCAATTACGGGGTGGCTACTTATAAGCGGGTTTATGGAGATTATTCGAATCCGAGCGTATCTGCATGGATGAAAAATATGCAGGAGTATGCTCTGACACCGGAATTGCAGTGTAATTATACTGCAGGAAAAAGTGCTTCTGATTCAGCATTGATTATAGATGCCATGGATATTCTTTATTCCGGCAAAGTCAGCGGTTTCTGTCTGGTGTCGTCAGACAGTGATTTTACCAAACTTGCCATGCGCTTAAAGGAAGCTGGTATGATGGTAATCGGAATGGGAGAGGAGAAGACACCGAAGTCCTTTGTAAATGCCTGTGAGAATTTCAAGTATCTTGATTTACTTTATAATAAGGAAGAAGCAGAGGAAAAACAGCGCACAGCCACCACAAGAAGAAATACGAATGCATCTTCGGAAAAGGATGCCGGGGACAATGACAACCTTCCGAAGCTTTCGGATATTGAAAAGGAGGTAATCTCCATTATCCGGAGCAATGCAGAGGAAAATGGCTGGATTAATATTTCTGAGCTTGGAATCAATCTGAGCAAACGTATTCCGGGCTTTGACCCACGAAATTACCAGTGCAGTAAACTTTCTACTTTCTTAAAGAAGTTTAGGAGCATTGAATTAAACCCGATTGAGAATCCACACAATAAGCTGTTGAAGGTTGTGTATGCAAAAATAAAAGAGTAGAAAAGAAAGTAAAAGCTTCTTTTTCCAGAGTTGTATTTGGCTGGCGAAAGAAGCTTTTTACATAATATTTTTAAAGCGTAGATACATGCTGTAACTAAAATCTGGTTATAAGCAAAAAAACAGGAAGCCTTGATTTATCAGGCTTCCCGCTCCATTAAATAATGCGGAAGATGGGACTTGAACCCACACAAGCGCAATGCTTACAAGATCCTTAGTCTTGCTCGTCTGCCAGTTCCGACACTTCCGCATACCGTATGAACTTACGTCTCATGACGACTTGTAAATAGTAACAAATTCCGGGACAATTGTCAATGCCTATTTTTAACTTTTTTCGATTTTTGTCAATTTTATATATTTTTTCAAAAAAAGGGAAAAAATTAAAAATAGGGGTTGACTTATTACCGTTGAAACGGTAAAATATCATTTGTTCGCAGGAGTGGCGGAATTGGCAGACGCGCAGGCTTCAGGTGCCTGTGGTAGCAATATCGTGTGGGTTCAAGTCCCATCTCCTGCATGAAAAAAGCCTTGATGATATCAGGGCTTTTTTGCTGTTACAAAGTATTCGTAAGAAGCTGCCGGCAGCAGGCTTTGCAACTCTGAAATTACTTGATGAATCGTAAAAAGGAGCGTATAACAAATATTCGGAAAAATGAAAAGCGAGTGTAATAGAAGAAAAAGCAGGGTGTCAAGAAAAAATACTTGACACCCTGCTTGCTTTATAGTATGATAGCTAAGGTCGCAAGGAGTGAGAACATGGAAGAAAAAGTAGAACAGGCTTATTTATATGATTTTTATGGAGAGCTGCTCAATGAACATCAGAGAAGAATCTACGAAGATTTCGTGTTCAATGATTTATCTTTAGGCGAGATAGCTTCCTGCGAGGGCATCAGCCGCCAGGGTGTACATGACCTGATTAAGCGGTGCAATAAGATGCTGGAAGGCTATGAAGAGAAGCTTCATCTGGTAAAGAAGTTCTTAGAGACGAAGCAGAAGGTAGAAGAGATTAACAAATTAGCGGAAAGCTTCCGGGCAGGACGCAAGGATACAGTAATTGATGAAATAGAGAGAATTTCGGGAGAAATATTGGAGGAGCTGTAATATGGCATTTGACAGTCTTTCACAGAAACTTCAAAATGTATTTAAGAATCTTCGCAGTAAGGGAAGGCTTACGGAAGATGATGTGAAGGCAGCACTGAAAGAAGTAAAGATGGCTCTGCTTGAAGCAGATGTTAACTTTAAGGTAGTAAAACAGTTTACCAAAGCGGTGCAGGAGCGTGCAATTGGTTCCGATGTAATGAACGGATTGAATCCTGGACAGATGGTAATTAAAATTGTAAATGAAGAGATGGTCAGGCTCATGGGTTCCGAGACAACGGAGATAGCACTTCGTCCGGGACAGCAGATTACCGTTATTATGATGGTAGGTCTTCAGGGAGCTGGTAAAACCACCACAACCGCTAAGATTGCAGGTAAGTTAAAGCAGAAGGGCAAGAAACCACTGCTGGTAGCCTGTGATGTGTATCGCCCGGCTGCTATTGAGCAGTTGAAAATCAATGGAGAGAAGCAGGAAGTTGAAGTATTCTCCATGGGCGATAAGAATAAGCCGGTAAATATTGCGAAAGCGGCAGTTGAGCATGCAGCAAAGAATGGCAATCAGGTTGTCATCTTAGATACCGCCGGACGTCTTCATGTAGATGAAGATATGATGGATGAGTTGATTGAGATAAAAGAAAATGTCGATGTGGCACAGACCATTTTGGTTGTAGATGCCATGACCGGACAGGATGCCGTAAATGTGGCAGGAACGTTCGATGAGAAGATTGGAATTGACGGAGTCGTGCTGACAAAGTTAGACGGTGATACCCGGGGTGGAGCAGCGTTATCTATCCGTGCGGTAACCGGAAAGCCGATCCTTTATGTTGGTATGGGTGAGAAACTTTCCGATTTGGAACAGTTCTATCCGGATCGTATGGCAAGCAGAATTCTTGGCATGGGCGATGTGCTTACACTCATTGAAAAAGCACAGAGTGAGATTGATATAGATGAAGAAAAAGCCAAAGACATGCAGCAGCGTCTGAAGAAAGCGGACTTTACCTTTGATGATTATCTGCTTTCCATGGAACAGATGAAGAAAATGGGCGGTCTTGGTAATATTCTTGGAATGCTGCCGGGACTGGGCGGCGGAAAGATGCCGGATATTGATGAAGGTGAAGCTGAGAAAAATATGGCACGTACAACAGCCATCATCTATTCCATGACAAAGAAGGAAAGAAGTAATCCTTCACTTTTGAATCCGAGCCGTAAGCACCGGATTGCAAAAGGTGCAGGCGTAGATATCAGTGAAGTAAACCGTCTGGTAAAGCAGTTTGAACAGGCGAAGAAAATGATGAAACAGATGCCCGGACTTATGGGTGGACGTGGACGCGGTGGTAAAATGGGAAAATTCAAGTTTCCTTTTTAACATATAAGCATTTGCTTAGGATAGCATAATTCAAGGAGGTGAAACAGTAATGGCAGTAAAGATCAGATTAAGAAGATTAGGACAGAAAAAGGCTCCTTTCTATAGAATCGTAGTTGCAGATTCCCGTTCCCCAAGAGATGGAAAATGCATCGAAGAGATTGGAACTTATGACCCAACTAAGGATCCTAGTGAGTACCATGTAAATGAAGAACTGGCTAAGAAATGGTTAGCAAACGGCGCACAGCCAACAGAAACCGTAAACCGTATCTTCAAAGCAACCGGTATCGTAAAATAGTGAGGTGTACCTATGAAGGAATTAGTAGAAGTAATTGCAAAATCACTTGTAGATTACCCGGATGAGGTCAATGTCACAGAGACAGAGAACGAGAAAGCCATCGTATTGGAACTGCGCGTAGCTCAGTCCGACATGGGTAAGGTAATCGGAAAACAGGGACGCATTGCAAAGGCAATCCGTTCTGTTGTGAAAGCAGCAGCCTCAAAAGAAAACAAAAAAGTAATCGTTGATATTATGTAATAATATCGATGACATAAAAGGAAGCAGCAGAGTAGTCTGTTGCTTCCTTTTTATCTATATGCACAGGAATTCGTTCCTGTGCACTTTTCCATCTTGTCCCATTGTGCGACATATGTTAAAATACAAAAAAGCATACATTAATACAATCGAAATAGCAAATTCTATTATTCAAATCTTGTTTCATTTTGAACATGACATTTCTGTATCTATCTATGCTTTTATTCACTAATTAATCAAAAAAGCAGGAGAGGTACAGCAGTGGATTTTGTAGCAATGGTTCTCCTGCCACATACAAGGAGGACTTGCCTATGACAAGAGAAACAAATGAAAACACACCGGTAGCAAACCGTAAATTCAAGGACACTATTTTTCGCATGCTATTTTCGGAAAAGGAAGCTTTGCTGTCACTTTATAATGCGGTTAATAGCAGTAATTATACGGATGCAGATGCACTGGAAATTGTAACTTTAGAAAATGCTATTTATATGGGAATGAAGAATGACCTGGCTTTTATTCTGGATATGAATCTTTATCTATATGAACATCAATCCACAATAAATCCGAACATTCCGCTTCGGGATTTATTTTATATTGCAGCAGAATACCAGAGGCTTGTAGATAAGAAATCCCTATATTCTTCTGCATTACAGAAAATTCCCAATCCCCATTTTATTGTATTTTATAACGGAAGCATGCCGATAGAGGATTGTTGTACCAGACGGCTGTCAGATGCGTTTTATCATGCAACAGACAATCCATCTTTGGAGCTTGTTGTTACCACATTTAATGTGAATGTGGGGCACAACACGGAGTTAATGTCCCAGTGCCAGATATTGAGGGAATATTCCATTTATGTCGCAAAAGTGCGTGTTTTTACGGAACAGATGCCAGTAGATGCTGCTGTACAAAAAGCAGTTGCAGAATGCATCCATGAAAATATTCTGGCAGATTTCCTTAGGAAAAATCAGGCGGAGGTAATTGCTATGAGTATATTTGAATATGACAAAGAGGAAGAGGAAAAGAAATTAAGGAAAGCAGAATTTGAAGCAGGAGTCGAGCATGGAATAGAGCAGAGTTTAGTTTCACTTGTAATAAAGAAAATGAAAAAAGGAAAATCTGTAGAAGAAATTGCGGATATGCTAGAAGAAACTCCGGAAAAAATTCAAAATATATGTGAACTGGCGAGAAATATGGAACCAGACTATGATGTAGAGAAAATCTGTGGACAATTGTCAAGATAAAAAGATAAAACAGTAAGTTTTTTCTGGGGAAAAGAAAAGCAGTTATATAGTTTTATAAAAAGTGCACAGGAATTCGTTCCTGTGCACTTTTTAACAATTTTACTTATGCGCGAAAACCGTAGTCGGTATACATTTCTTCGCAGTATTTGCAGCGATAGGTTTCTTCTTTTTCATCTGTGAGCAGGAAAATCTGGTCTAATTCCTGTTCGATGGAAGTGATGCAGCGTGGGTTCTTGCAACGGATTACATTTTTTACCTGCTTTGGAAGATGCAGTTCCTTTTTCTCAACGATTTTATCGCCTTTGATAATATTTACGGTAATATTGTGGTCGATAAAACCTAAGATATCTAAGTCTAAGGCATCAATCGGGCATTCGACTTTGATGATGTCTTTTTTTCCCATTTTATTGCTTTTGGCATTCTTGATAATGGCAACGGTACAGTCTAACTTGTCCAGCTTTAAATTGTGATAGATAGAAAGGCTCATACCGGCTTTGATATGGTCGAGAACGAAACCTTCATGAATTCCACTGATATTTAACATATTGATTACCTCCATTTTAATAGTGTAAGAATCAGAGCCATTCGCACATAGACACCGTACTGTGCCTGACGGAAATAAGCAGCTCTTGGGTCATCATCTACTTCTACGGATATTTCATTGACACGAGGAAGTGGATGAAGAACATACATATCGTCCTTGGCAAGTTTCATTTTTTCCTTGTCTAATATGTAATAGTTTTTCAGACGGACATAATCTTCTTCATTGAAGAAACGTTCCTTCTGCACTCTGGTCATATAAAGAATATCAAGTTTTGGCATTGCATCATCCAGTCTTGTTACTTCTTCAAACGGAATATTATTTTTTACCAGAACGTCTTCGCGGATATAGTCCGGAATTTTAAGTTCTTCCGGAGAAATAAGAACGAAGCGGATTCCGGGATAACGAATCAGTGCATTAATCAGAGAGTGCACGGTCCGGCCGAATTTTAAATCACCGCATAAACCGATTGTCATATTGTCTAATTTCCCTTTTAAAGAACGAATGGTTAATAAATCAGTTAATGTCTGGGTTGGATGTTGATGACCGCCATCACCGGCGTTGATTACTGGAATAGAAGATTTCTGGGAAGCTACGAGAGGCGCACCTTCCTTTGGATGACGCATGGCACATATATCTGCGTAACAGGAAATGATTCGGATAGTATCGGAAACACTTTCACCTTTTGCTGCGGATGAACTGTCTGCACTGGCAAAACCAAGAACAGAACCACCAAGGTTTAACATGGCAGCTTCAAAACTAAGACGGGTACGGGTACTTGGTTCATAGAAACAGGTTGCAAGTTTCATACCATCACAGGCATGTGCATATTTTTGTGGATTTTTTTCAATATCACCTGCTAAATCCAGCAGTTGATCCAGCTCCTCTACGGATAAATCGAGGGGACTCATTAAGTGTCGCATAAGATTCCTCCTGTATGATGTTTTTAGTAATGTCGTCTAGGCATTTTTACTATCATATAATATTAAAATATAAAATTCAAGGTAAAATATAAAGACGCAATATTCTGAAATTTGAAAAATTTTTCAGTATATGATAAAGTAGGGTATCATAAGGTGATGCAAAGAGAAGGAGAGCAAAAATGATTGAGGAAAGAAACGATATGCAGATGGACTTTGATGAGGATGCCCAGTACACAGAACGCAAGAGAATACTCTTTTTCGGTCTGCCATGGACCTTTACCAAATATATCATCAAACCAAGTGTAATTACAGTAGATGCAGGCTTATTCAAAATTGAAGAAAATGACTGCTATATGTATAAGGTACAGGATGTAAAATTAACGGCAACTTTGCTGGAGCGGATGTTCGGACTTGGAACTGTAATCTGTTATACCGGAGATGTTACTACACCGGAGCTTCGGCTGACACATATCAAACATTCCAGGGAAGTAAAAAATTACATCTTAAAAGCATCCGAAATTGCAAGAATGAAACGCCGTACTTTAAATACGTTAGATATTGGAGCTGGCGCAGATATTGATGATTTAGACTCATAAGCGTAACAGGACATTGCAGGATTCAGGCATCGCACGGACTTAAATAAGAAGTTCCGTGCGATGCTGTTTTATGCAGGAAAGGGGATTTAAGATTTTCTCCGGGGAACAGTGGTAACACGTTCAAATAGGAGACCTGCCATCATCCAGAGAGGCGCATAGTCTAAGCGGATGACACCGTTGATATTGGTTTTGGCATTGCTGTAATCCCATGGACAGATGCCCTTTTTCTTTAAGAAGGTTCCGGTCAGATACTCGCAGACAAAGATACCGGCAGAGTAAATGGAACCCCGGAAGATGGCAGGCAGCTTATGAATGTGCTTATAAACCGGCGGAATAACCGCCGCCATGCCATAAATCGGGAACATCCAGATAGAAGTATGTCCCGTCAGTTTAAAATTGTTATTGCGGATAGAATCAAGGGAGGTGAAGATAATTTCCATGCACCAGCCCGTGAGTCCGCATATCATAAAATTATTCTTCATCATAAGAAAAGTATCTCCTTTGAATTTAGAAAAATACTATGAAATTATGAAACAGGGATGGAATGCGGCTGGTAATTTTTGTGTGTAAAATAACTGGGTGTTCACGAAAGGACGAATGTATGATAAGACCTGTTAGAAGCACTTGGAATTCTGTATAAAAACAGGCAACGCTGACACATGGATGTGGCAGCGAAGCGCATATGAACATGGATGTGAATTTGCGCTGGTTGCCGGAACAAATCATAACAATAGCAGAATTCTTAGTGCTTCTTGCAGGTCATTATGTTACATTCGGATTTCGTGAACATCCGGTTATTTCGGTTACACAATAAATACATTTGCAGCATCACCCTGTTTCGTAATTTCATAAAATATCTGTAAGAAATTATGAAATCTTTCATAAATAAAAAGTGGAAAACTTGTAAAAAACCACCCGGTAGCATATAATGATAAAAGTGTATTTTTAAGGATACGTCTATGGCATATCTTAAGGATTTACTAAAGCAGGTTACATATATTTGTACACGGGGAACGATGGATTGTAAGGTGACACATATCTGCCATGATTCCAGACAGGTGGTCAGAGGAAGCATGTTTATCTGCCTTGCGGGAAGCAGGGAAGACGGGCATGATTATCTTGCTCAGGCAATTCGTAAAGGAGCAGCAGTGTGTGTAGTATCAAAGCATGTCTGGGTGGAAGGTGATGTGACAGTCATCCGGGTACGCAATACCAGTGAAGCCATGGCATGGATAGCCAGAAATTATTATGGTGCACCGGCAGAAGCCATGCAGATGATAGGAATTACCGGAACAAAAGGAAAGACCACGACTGCCTGTATGCTGTATCAGATGTTAAAGGAAGCCGGGGTAAAATGCGGACTGATCGGAACTCTTGGCGTACGAAGAAGCGATGGATTAAAAAAGCCAGGCAGCAATACGACACCGGATGCCCTGGTATTACAGAAGGAACTGCGGGAAATGGCGGATGCCGGATGCAGTTGTTGTGTGATGGAAGTATCCTCCCAGGGACTGAAGCATTACCGGGTGGAAGGAATCACCTTTGCCATTGGAATTTATACTAATCTGTCCATGGACCATATCGGACCGGGGGAGCATCGGAGTTTCCGGGAGTATGCCTGCTGTAAAAAACGGCTTTTTGAGCGTAGCCGGATGATTTGTATCAATGCAGATGATAGATATCATGGTTTTATGACAGCGGATCTTTCGGCTCCGGTTTATACTTATGGAATCGAACAACCCTGCGATGTAAAAGCGGAGCATATCATATATGAAAGAAGCAGTCGTGGATTAAATGTCACATATCAGACAACCGGGTGGATAAAGGATGAAATCGTATTAAAAATGCCCGGAACTGCCAATGTATATAATTCCCTTGCTGCCATGGAAGCAGCACATCTCCTTGGAATTTCCCCGGAGACGATAAGGAAAACCTTAAGAAATGTTTCAGTAAAAGGAAGAATTGAAGAAGTAAGAATTTCAGATAAATTTGATGTAGTCATTGATTATGCCCATAATGCGGCAAGTCTGGAATCCCTGATAAAGACATTGCGGCAGTATCAGCCCAAGCGTCTGGTATTATTGTTTGGCTGCGGTGGAAACCGTTCTCCGCTGCGAAGGTTTCAGATGGGGGAGACAGCCGGAAGACTTTCGGATGTCACGATATTGACATCGGATAATCCAAGATATGAAAAGCCGGAGGCAATCCTTTCTGACATCGAACAGGGAATGAAGAGAACGAAAGGAAAATATAAAATTATCCCGGATAGAAGAGAAGCCATTTCTTATGCTATTTCCCAGGCACAGGAGGGCGATTTGATTGTAGTGGCAGGAAAAGGTCATGAAGAGTATCAGGAGATAGAAGGACATTTTTATCCGATGAACGAACGGGAAATGATAGAGAACAGTATATGAGGTGAATCTATGGCAAAATATGCCAATATCATAATTGATATTTCTCATGAAAAATTAGATAAAACCTTTCAGTATCGGATTCCACCGGAAATGAAGGATGAGATAACGGAAGGAATGCAGGTCATTGTTCCCTTTGGAAACCGGACGATAAAGGGCTATGTGTTAGAACTGACAGATAAAGCAGAATTTGACACGGCAAAATTAAAGGACATTAAAGCCGTTGATAGCAATGCCATGCAGATTGAATCACAGTTCATTGCCCTGGCAGCGTGGATGCGTAAAAATTATGGTGGAACCATGAATCAGGCATTAAAGACAGTGATTCCAATTAAAGAGAAAGCAAAGGAAAAAAAGAGCCGTTTGGTACGCCTTATGCTTCCTTTTAATGAGGCAGCAAGCCTTTTGGAAGAACTGAAAAGAAAGCACAGAACTGCCCGGGCAAGACTGTTAGAAGCACTGTTAGAAGAAACTGTCTTAAGTTATGATGTAATAACCAAAAAGCTTCATATTACGGCAGATGTCATCAAAGCAATGGTGCAGCAGGGAGTTATAACGGTAGAAGAAGTGCGGACTTACCGTAATCCTGTCCGTACACAGGAGATGGGAGCCTATACCCTGACCTTAAATGCAATGCAGCAAAAAGTGGTGGATGCAGTGATAGAAAATGCCAGAACAGAAAAGAAGCCGTGCCTCATTCACGGAGTGACCGGAAGCGGTAAGACAGAAGTCTACATGGAGTTGATTGCAGAAGCTGCCGGCAGGGGAAAGCAGTCCATCGTATTAATTCCGGAGATTGCACTGACCTATCAGACGGTGATGCGGTTTTACCATAGGTTTGGCGACCGGGTTTCCATTATGAATTCGAAACTGTCACCGGGAGAGCGTTCCGACCAGTTTGAGCGGGCAAAAAAAGGTGAAATTGATGTTATGATTGGCCCTCGTTCTGCTTTGTTCACACCTTTTTCAAATCTTGGGTATATTATAATAGATGAAGAGCATGAGGGCACTTATAAAAGTGAGACGATACCAAGGTATCATGCAAGGGAAACCGCAATAGAGCGGGCGAGAATGTCCGGTGCTACCGTGATTTTAGGCTCGGCGACCCCTTCCATAGAAAGCTTTTATCATGCGAAAAAGGGTGACTATTTACTCCTTTCCATGGATAAGCGGGTGAAGGAAAAGCCACTGCCGGAATGTGAAATTGTGGACTTAAGAGAAGAATTAAAGGCAAGAAACTTTTCGATTTTAAGCAGAAGCCTTCATGAAAAAATAGAGCAGCGGTTATTGCGGAAAGAACAGGTTATGCTATTTATTAACCGCAGGGGAATGGCAGGCTTTGTATCCTGCCGTGCCTGTGGTCATGTAATGAAATGTCCCCACTGTGATGTGTCATTGCATGCACATAATAATGGAAAACTGATATGTCACTATTGTGGTTATGAGCAAAATCATGTTAAGATATGTCCGAGCTGTGGTTCAAAATATATTAGTGGTTTTAAAGCCGGAACCCAGAAAATTGAGGAACTGGTAAAAAAAGAATTTCCTGAGGCAAGGATTCTTCGGATGGATTTTGATACCACAAGAAGCAAAGACAGCTATGAGAAAATCCTCTCCGCATTTGCCAATCAGGAAGCAGATATCCTGATTGGAACCCAGATGATTGTAAAAGGACATGATTTTTCAAATGTAACATTAGTAGGAGTGCTGGCGGCAGACTTATCTCTTTATGTATCCGATTATCATGCCGCTGAGAGAACCTTTCAGCTTCTGACCCAGGCAGCCGGAAGGGCAGGACGAGGTGAGAAACCGGGAGAGGTCATTATCCAGACTTATAATCCGGAGCACTACAGTGTCATCTGTGCAAAGAATCAGGATTATAACCAGTTCTATGAAGAGGAAATTTTCTACCGGCAGGCAATGCGTTATCCGCCGGTATGGCATATGCTGGTTGTGCTTTGTGCATCAAAAGAAGAAGCAGAAGCCTATGCATGTGCAAAAGAGCTTGCAGATACCATGGAAAAAGTGCAGGCTGATAAAAAGCTTCAGATGATTGGACCAGCAGATGCAGCAGTAGCCAAGGTAAATGACATTTATAAAAAAGTACTTTATTTCAAACACCCGGATTATGGTGTGTTGATTCAGATAAAAGATAAAGTAGAACAGCTTATGGAAGAAAAACAGGGAGTAAGAAACGTATCGGTGCAATTTGATTTTGACCCGGTAAATGGCTTTTAGAGAAAGGAATTTAAGGAGGAAGCAAAAATGGCATTAAGACAGATTCGGACCGTAGGAGATCCGGTATTGACAAAGACCTGTAAAGAAATTAAAGAGATAACACCAAAGATTTTAGAACTGGCAGATGATATGTTAGAAACCATGTATGAAGCCAATGGTGTGGGACTTGCTGCACCGCAGGTTGGAATCTTAAAGAGAATGGTAGTTATTGATATCGGAGATGGCCCGATTCTTATGATTAATCCTGAGATTATCGAGACTTCCGGAACCCAGACCGGAGATGAAGGCTGCTTAAGTCTTCCGGGCAAGGCAGGAACAGTTACAAGACCAAATTATGTAAAAGCCCGTGCATTTAATGAAGATGGTGATGAATATGAGATTGAGGGAACAGAGCTTTTAGCAAGAGCAATCTGTCATGAATTAGACCATCTGGATGGACATATGTATATGGAAAAAGTAGAGGGCGAGCTTCATGATGTAGTCTATGAGGAGGGCTAGAAATGAAAGTAATATTTATGGGAACACCGGATTTTGCGGTGGGTACATTAGAGGCAATTGTGGCAGCAGGCCATGAAGTAGTGCTTGCGGTAACACAGCCGGATAAACCCAAGGGAAGAGGAAAGAGCATGCAGTATCCTCCGGTGAAGGAAGCTGCAATCGCCTATGGAATTGAAGTGTATCAGCCGGAGCGGGTACGTCGCCTAGAATGCATAGAATATCTGGCAAAATATCAGCCGGACATCATTGTGGTAGCAGCCTTTGGACAGATACTTCCAAAAGAAATTTTAGAGATGCCAAAATATGGCTGTATCAATGTCCATGCATCCCTGCTTCCAAAATACCGTGGGGCTGCACCAATCCAGTGGGCAGTAATCAATGGAGAGAAGGCTTCCGGCGTAACGATTATGCGTATGGATGAAGGCCTGGATACCGGAGATATGATAGCATCTGTGGCTGTGGAACTGGATGCACAGGAGACCGGTGGCAGCCTTTTTGATAAATTGCAGGATGCCGGGGCACGATTATGTGTAGAAACCATGAAATCCATTGAAGATGGTACAGCAGTGTATACACCACAGGATAATGAGATTGCAACGCATACCAAAATGATTCAGAAGTCATTGGGAAAGATTAACTGGTCTTTATCTGCAGTGCAGATTGAGAGGCTGATTCGTGGACTGAATCCATGGCCGAGTGCCTATACTTACCTTTCCGGCAAGACATTGAAAATCTGGAAAGCAACGGTACATCCGGGCAATACAGATGCGGCACCGGGAACGGTAGTAAAGGCAGATAAACAGAATCTTGTCATACAAACAGGCGTTGACCGGCTTTCACTGGAAGAAGTGCAGTTAGAAGGTAAAAAACGTATGCCGGTTGCTGATTTCTTACGTGGATTTACAATCGAAAATGGAACGGTGCTTGGAACAAAACAGCCATAAAAAGGAGGAATTCATATGCCGTATTATTATTGGTGGGACCCGACTTATTTCTTAGTAATTATAGGTGCAGTAATCTGCCTTCTGGCATCTGCCCATGTAAACAATACGTTTAAAAAATATTCAAAATACCGCAGTATGTCTGGGATGACAGGAGCACAGGCGGCACAGAGAATCTTAAATGCAGCAGGCATTTATGATGTGGAAATCCGCCATATTTCCGGAAACCTTACCGACCATTATGACCCGAGAAATAAGACCTTAAGTCTTTCGGACAGCGTCTATGGAGCTGCATCAGTTGCAGCAGTTGGTGTAGCAGCCCATGAGTGTGGACATGCTATCCAGCATCAGAAGAATTATGCACCGCTTACCATTCGTGGTGCCATTGTTCCGGTAGCCAATATCGGTTCTACACTGGCATGGCCGCTGATCCTGATTGGATTATTTATCAGCAGCCGCAGTGGTCAGGCATTGATTACAGCAGGAATCATCTGCTTTTCACTGGCAGTATTATTTCAGATTGTAACACTTCCGGTAGAATTTAATGCATCGAGAAGAGCAGTAAGAATCCTTGGAGAGACAGGAATCTTAGGAGAACAGGAACTGGGCTATACGAGAAAAGTTTTAGGAGCTGCAGCGTTAACCTATGTAGCTGGAGCAGCTTCAGCGATTCTTCAGTTACTGCGTCTGATTTTATTATTTGGAGGACGACGGGATGACTGATTCGGTGAACAGCCGGGAACTGGTGCTTGCAATTTTGCTGGCGGTAACAAAGGATGGCATATACAGCCATGTGGCGATTTCTGATGTACTGACCAAATATCAGTATCTTGAGAAACAGGAGCGCAGCTTTATTACCAGAGTCAGCGAGGGCACATTGGAGCGCATGCTGGAGCTTGATTATATTATCAATCAGTTTTCCAGTGTGAAGGTGAATAAAATGAAGCCGGTAATCCGTTGTATTATCCGGAGTGCCGTCTATGAAATGAAATATATGGACAGTGTTCCGGTATCGGCTTCCTGCAACGAAGCAGTAAAGCTTGCAAAGAAAAAAGGCTTTGGAAAGCTTTCCGGATTTGTCAATGGAGTGCTTCGGAATATCGGAAGAAATCTTGATAAGATTGTATACCCGGATAAGAAAAAAGCTTATAAACAGTATTTATCCGTAACCTATTCCATCCCGGAGTGGATGATTACGCTCTGGGAGAAAAATTATTCTCTGGAACGGATTGAAAAGATAGCAGAAGCATTTTTGAAAGAAGAACCACTGACCATAAGATGTAATCTTACGAAGATTACACCAGAAAGCTTGATGAAGCGTTTAAAAAATCGTGGTATGGAAGTGAACATAGATGAAAAACTTCCTTATGCATTGCATGTAAGAGGTGTGGATTATCTTGGCAGCATTCCGGAATTTGCGGAAGGACTTTTTTATGTGCAGGATTTAAGTTCCATGAAGGTGGCTGAGGCGGCAGAGGTAAAAGCAAATGATACTGTCATTGATGTGTGCGGAGCACCCGGTGGAAAGAGTATACATATTGCACAGCTGCTTTCCGGCAGTGGAAGGGTCATCACCAGGGATGTCAGTGAGTATAAAGTCTCTTTGATAGAAGAGAATATCAGACGTCATCAGGTGACCAATATGACAGCCGAGCAGTGGGATGCCCGTGTATCAGATAAAGGCAGTATCGGCAAAGCAGATGTAGTTATTGCCGATTTACCATGTTCCGGACTGGGTGTGCTCCGGAAGAAACCGGATATCAAATACCGGATGCAGCCGGAAGATATCAAATCACTGATCGCATTACAGCGGGAGATTTTATCCACGGTTCATCAGTATGTGAAGCCGGGTGGCAGAATGATTTACAGTACCTGCACCATTGATGCGGGAGAGAATGAAGAAAATGTTGCATGGTTTACTTCAAATCATAAAGAATTTGAAGTAGAAAGCATGGAACAGATTCTGCCGGATGAATTAGGCAGTGACGGATTTTTCATTGCCAGATTAAGGAAACAGAATGTATGATAGAAAAAGTTGATGTAAAATCCTTGAATTTAAAAGAATTAGAAGAATTTCTTTTGTCTCTGGGAGAGAAGAAATTCCGGGCAAAGCAGATATATGAATGGATGCACATCCATCATGTCACCTCCTTTGATGAAATGACAAATCTTTCGAAGAATTTAAGGGAGACATTAAAAGAGAAAGCAGACCTTATAGTATTAGAAGAAGAACTGGTACAGATTTCGAAGATTGACGGAACGAGAAAGTACTTATTTGCATTGGCAGATGGGAATATGATAGAAAGTGTGCTGATGAAATATAAGCATGGCAATTCCGTATGTGTTTCTTCCCAGGTGGGCTGCCGTATGGGCTGCCGGTTCTGTGCATCAACACTGGACGGACTGGTGCGTAATCTGACACCATCGGAAATCTTAGAGCAGATATACCGGATTCAGGAGAGCATCGGAGAACGTATTTCCAATGTGGTAGTCATGGGAAGCGGAGAACCTATGGATAATTATGATAATATTGTAAAATTTATTGAACTGCTGACAGACGAGCATGGACTTCATATCAGCCAGAGAAATCTTACGGTATCTACCTGTGGACTGGTGCCACGGATGAAGCAGCTCGCTGATTTGAAGCTTCAGATTACACTGGCACTTTCCCTGCATGCATCCTCACAGGAAAAGAGGAAAGAGCTGATGCCGGTTGCCAACAGTTATGAGCTTTCCGAGGTCTTAGATGCCTGCAGATATTATTTTGACAAGACAGGACGAAGAATCACTTTTGAGTACAGTCTGGTGGGCGGCGTCAATGATACGGATGAGGATGCAGAGCGGCTGGTTAAGCTGGTTTCCGGCATGAACTGCCACATTAATCTGATTCCGGTAAATCCCATTAAAGAGCGGGATTATGTGCAGTCAGACCATGAGGAAATCCTCAAATTTAAAAATAAACTTGAAAAAAACGGAATTAATGTTACTATTAGAAGGGAAATGGGCAGAGATATTGATGGTGCCTGTGGACAGTTAAGAAAGAAATTTTTAGAAAGGTAGGTGGACTATCATGAAGACTTTTTCAATTACAGATATCGGACAAAAGCGCAGCTCCAATCAGGACTATGTCTTTTCCTCTGAGCAGCCGATTGGTAATCTGCCAAATCTTTTCATTGTTGCAGATGGAATGGGAGGACATAAAGCAGGAGATTATGCTTCCAGATATACGGTAGAGACATTGGAGAAGCTGATTCGTGAGTCGACATTGTCAGAGCCGGCTGCAATTATTGAGTCTGCAGTAAAGCAGGCAAATACCATGCTGTTAGAGGAAGCGAATAACCATGAGGAAATGAAGGGAATGGGAACTACTCTGGTAATTTGTACCATTCATGACAACGTGCTTACGGTTGCCAATGTGGGAGACAGCAGACTATATGTAATAAATCAGGAAATCAGGCAGATTACGAAAGACCATTCGCTGGTAGAAGAAATGGTGCGGATGGGTGAGATGGACAAAGAAACAGCCCGGAATCACCGTGATAAAAACATTATTACAAGGGCAATCGGAGCAGTCCCGGAAGTGGATGTGGATTTCTTTGAGATTAATCTGGATCCGGAAGATGAAATACTTATGTGTACCGATGGATTAACCAACATGGTAGAGGATGCAGATATCAGAAATATTATGCTCAGTCAGCGTGATATTGCAGAACAAGCAGAAAGACTGGTAAAGACTGCCAATGAAAATGGCGGTAAAGACAACATTACAGTAATTGTAATAAAACCATTTTCGGATGAGGTGAAGATATGTTAACAGAGGGAATGTTTATCGCAGAACGTTATGAAATTATTGGGAAAATAGGCGCAGGCGGAATGTCTGATGTTTATAAGGCAAAGGATCATGTCTTAGGACGTTTTGTGGCAATTAAAGTTTTAAAGCAGGAATTCAGTGAAGATGTTAATTTTGTGACAAAGTTCCGTACCGAGGCACAGTCAGCAGCAGGCTTAGAGCATCCAAACATCGTAAATATCTATGATGTCGGAAGCGAAAACGGCATGCATTATATTGTCATGGAGTATGTGGATGGAATCACATTAAAGACATATATTGAGAAGAAAGGCAAACTGACTTACAAAGAAGCAGTCAGCATTGCCATTCAGGTAGGCAGAGGTATTGAGGCTGCACACAATAAAAATATTGTGCACCGTGATATCAAGCCACAGAATATTATTATTTCCACAGAAGGAAAAGTAAAGGTAACCGATTTTGGAATTGCCCGTGCAGCAACTTCCAACACCATTAATTCAGATGTTATGGGTTCCGTACATTATTCTTCTCCGGAGCAGGCAAGAAACGGTTTCGTAGATGGCAAGAGTGATATTTATTCTCTTGGAATTGTCATGTATGAAATGGTAACCGGAAGAGTTCCTTTTGATGGAGATACTACCGTTGCAGTAGCAATCCAGCATTTACAGGAAGAAATGGTTCCACCAACCGCGTATACACCGGACCTTCCAATCAGCTTGGAGAAGATTATTTTAAAATGTACACAGAAGAACCCGGACCGCCGTTATGAGAATATGGGCGAACTGTTGATTGATTTAAAGAAATGTCTGATTAGTCCGAATGAAGATTTTGTTACCATGGTTCCACTTGGCAGCAATGATAAGACAAGAGTCATCGGACAGGATGAATTAGAGCAGATCCGGGAAGGCTCTGGAAAAGTTTCCTATGATGAAGAGGAAGAAGCAGGAGAGGAAGAAGAACCGGATGAGGATGAATTAACAGAGGATGAGGAGAAGGAGAATGGAATTCTCAATCCGAAGATGGAAAAAGCAGTTACTATTATGGGAATTGTCGCTGCAGTTATCATCGTAGGAATCGTCATTTGCCTGGTTGGTAATATCCTTGGAATTTTCCGATTTGGCGGCAGCAAGAAAAATGATACCGAGACAGAGATTGCAACAGAAACCGAAACAGACACCGAAGATAAAATCGAAATGATTGATTTGCGTGGTCTTACTTTTGAAGAAGCACAGAATGAAATCAAAGATAAGAAGCTTGATATCAAGTTAGAAGAAGGCGAGGAGATTTCCTCTGATGATTATGAGGAAGGACAGATTGCCGAGCAGAGTGTGAAGAAGGGTGAATCTGTAAAGGCTGGCGATACCGTTACTGTCCGTATCAGCAGCGGAGCAGGAGATGTTCCGATTCCTGACGTAGCCGGTTATAAGTCTTCGGAAGCACAGAAAAAATTAGAGGATATGGGCTTTAAGGTAAGCACGGATTATGATTACAGCGATACCGTACAGCAGGATTATGTTATCAAGACCACACCGGATATCGGAACCAATGCGAAGAAGGGTGATACCATTACCCTGATTTTGAGCCGTGGTATTGAAAGCGTACAGGTACCGGATGTCAGAGGAAAATCAGAATCTGATGCGAAAAACGAATTAACCGGTGCAGGCTTAAATGTTACAACCAAAACCGATTACAGTGATGATGTGGCAGAAGGCCTTGTTATCAGTCAGGATCCGGTAAATGGCAAATTTGTTGACCGTGGAACAACCGTTACCCTGACCATCAGTTTGGGCAAGAAGACCACATACTATTCTTATAAGAGTGATACATTAGCAGTACCGCAGGATGGTAAGAATTACATTGGCGGAACCGTTACACTGAAAGGTTCTGATGGAAGTACCCTCTGGACAACAACCTTCGAGGGAACAACACCTGGTTCTGTGAATGTAGATAATATTAAAAATATGAGCAGCGGTACCCTTGAGGTTGACTGGACATATACCAACGAAGATGGTACAACAGGAACCAATGTGGTATCGACCTCTGTAAACTTTACTGAAAAATAAGGATGCACATGCAGGGAAAAATAGTCAAAGGAATTTCCGGATTCTACTACGTTCATGTAGTGGAATCCGGAATTTATGAATGTAAGGCAAAAGGAATATTCCGCCAGCAGAAGATGAAGCCACTGGTGGGAGATGATGTAGAGATTGATATTATTTCAGAAGAGAAGAAGACCGGAAATGTCGCAGCAATTCTTCCAAGAAAAAATGCACTGATTCGTCCGGCAGTTGCCAATGTAGACCAGGCTCTTTTGATTTTCGCAGCGGCAAGTCCAAATCCCAATTTTAATCTTTTGGACCGCTTTCTGGTAATGATGGGACGGCAGGATGTTCCGGTAATTCTTTGTTTTAATAAGTGTGATTTGATTACGGAGGAACAGCAGCAGGAGATTGCATCTATTTATGAAGCAAGCGGCTGTAAGATACTCTTTGTCAGTGCAAAAAAGGAACTGGGACTGAAAGAACTTCAGGAAATATTAGAAGGAAAGACTACAACGGTAGCAGGACCTTCCGGAGTGGGAAAATCTTCACTTATTAATCTTTTAGCACCGGAAGCCTGTATGGAGACCGGTGAAATCAGTAAGAAGATAGAGCGCGGTCGTCATACCACAAGACATGCGGAACTGATTCAGCTTAAGGGCGACGGTTATATTATGGATACACCGGGATTTAGTTCTCTTTATCTTCCGGAAATGGAGAAGGAAGAATTGCAGGATTGTTATCCGGAGTTTGCAGCCTTTGAACCGTATTGCAGATTTCAGGGCTGTTCCCATATCAGTGAGCCGGACTGCGGAGTCAAAGAAGCTTTATCAGAAGGAAAGATTCATCCGGTGCGTTATGAAAATTACTGCCAGCTTTATGGAGAATTAAAGGACAGAAAGAAGTATTAAATAATTAGAGTATCGAAAGAGAAGAGATAGAAAATAGGATATCGAAAATAAGGTACAGCCAAATAAGATACGAAAGAAATATCAGATACAGAAAGGAATCAGACGATGAATTGTTTATCCCCATCTATTTTATCAGCAGATTTTAGTAAATTAGGAGAAGAGATTAAGACGGTAGATGAAGCCGGGGCGCAGTACATTCATATCGATGTAATGGATGGAAGCTTTGTGCCAAGCATTTCTTTTGGAATGCCGGTAATCCGCTCCATTCGAAAATGCACCGATAAAATATTTGATGTTCATCTGATGATTGATGAGCCAATCCGTTATATTGATGAGCTGGTAGACTGTGGAGCCGATTTGATTACGGTGCATGCAGAAAGCTGTAAGCATTTAGACCGGACCATTGAAGCTATTAAGGAACGTGGCATCATTGCAGGAGTAGCATTAAATCCTGCTACACCATTAACTGCCATTGAACATATTTTAGAAAAAGTGGATATGGTATTAATTATGACAGTAAATCCGGGCTTTGGCGGACAGAAGCTGATTCCTTATACTATCGATAAAGTGCGTCAGTTAAAGAAAATGGTGCAGGAGCGGAAGCTGAAGCTTGATATTGAAGTGGATGGCGGCGTAAACCTTTCCAATGTTGAAACATTGATGGATGCAGGAGCAAATATTATTGTTGCCGGAAGCGCAGTTTTTGGCGGAGATGCGGAAGAGAACACCAGATGTTTCTTAAATCTCATTAATGGTGGTAAATAAGATGAAAACATTGATTATCAATGGCGGAACAATAGAGGATGCATTTGCATTAAGTTATATAGAGAGGGTAAAACCGGATTGTATCTTAGCAGCAGACCGTGGCATGGAATTCTGTTACCGCAATAAGATAAAACCGGATGTCATATTAGGAGATTATGATTCGGCAGATAAAACCATATTGGAAGCATTTCGGCGGGAAAGCGGCATTGAGTGGCAACAGTATCAGCCGGAGAAGGATTATACCGATTCTGAAATTGCCATCGGAAAAGCTATGGAGCGAAACAGCAGTGAAATCCATATATTGGGCGGCACCGGCACAAGGCTTGACCATGTGTTAGGTAATATACAGCTTCTGATGCAGCCGCTGGCAAAAGACATTCCGTGCTTTCTTGTGGATTCCCATAACCGGATTCGTCTGTTGAAAGAACGCACGATTCTTTCGAAGAGTCAGCAGTTCGGAAAGTATGTATCTTTACTTCCTCTTACAACAGAAGTAACCGGAGTAACATTGATCGGAATGAAATATCCTCTGCAGGATGCAGCATTTACCAGTGATAATACATTGGGCGTCAGCAATGAAATTGTAGAGGATGAAGCGGTGATAGATTTAAAAAACGGAATATTGATTATGATTGAATCGAGAGACTGATTCTTAAGAGACTGAATTCTGTAAGACGGAAGGAGGTCTCTTTTTTGCTTGACAAATCAAAAAAATATAGTACAATACAATTCATAGTAAATAAATAGGAAAAGGATGAAAAGAAAAAATGAACAGAAGTGTAAGAACAAAAATAACAGCACTCGGTCTTTGCGTAACATTAATGTTTACAGCGCTGACAGGATGTGGAAATAAGGATGCAAAGGAGACCTTAAGCACGGAGCAGCAGTCTGTGACAGAGGTAATTGAGAGTACAGAAAATGTGACAGAAGCAGGAAATGATGTGACAGAGGGAGCCAGTGAAGAGAATCCGGTTACTTTTACGGATGCACTGGGAAGAGATGTAACCGTAACTTCCCATGACCGTGTGGCAGCCATGATTGGAAGCTTTGCAGATGTCTGGTTATTATCCGGTGGTGAACTGGTGGCAACAGCCAATGACTCCTGGGAGTCATTAGACCTTGACTTAGGAGATGATGTGGTAAATCTTGGAAGTATTCAGGAGCCAAATACAGAAGCATTGCTTGCCGCACAGCCGGATCTTGTAATTGCAAGCACCAATACTACTTCTAATGTGGAGATGGAAAATATGCTGACAGAAGCAGGCGTTACAGTAGCATATTTTGATGTATCTGATTTTGACGCATATCTTCAGATGTTAGACATTTGTACAGATATTACCGGAAGAAAAGATTTATATGAGAAAAACGGACTTGAGGTTCAGAAACAGATTGAAGAAATCAAGGCAAGGGTAGATGATTCCCATCCAAGCGTATTATTTTTACGTGCAGCAGCAAGTGGTGTAAAAGCCAAAGGAAGTGAAAGCAGCGTAGGTGGTGAGCTGTTAAAGGATTTGGGATGTGTGAATATTGCAGACAGCGACAGCGGATTATTGGATAATCTGAGCCTTGAAGCAATCGTAACCGCAGATCCGGATTATATTTTCGTGACTACACAGGGAACCGATACAGATGCGGCACTGGAAAATGTGCAGGAAACATTAATTAACAGTCCGGTATGGAGCAGTCTTACTGCAGTGAAAGAGAATCACTATTATGTACTGGATAAACGGCTTTACAACCTGAAACCAAATGCCCGCTGGGGAGAAGCGTATAAAGAACTGGCAGACATTTTATATCAGGAAAACTAAGACGCAGAAACTTAAGTGACAGAGTATAGGCAATAAAGGAGAAGCGGGATGGGATATTTTCCATTTTTTGTGGAACTAAAAGGAAAAAGAGGACTGATTGTCGGTGGCGGTATTGTAGCAGAACGCAAGGTAAGAAAGCTGCTGCCTTATGAACCGGAACTTCTGGTTGTTGCACCAAAGATTGATGATGAAATCTGGAAACTTTCCGAAGAAATAAGAGAGAAAAGAAAAAAGAACGAAGATACGTCGGAACTTATTTTATCCGAGCGGGATTTTGAAACTACAGATCTGGAAAAAATGGATTTTGTTATTGCGGCAACCTCGGATGAAACATTGAATGCAAGGATTGCAAAGCTTTGTGAAGAGAGGAATATTCTGGTAAATGTTGTAGATGATAAGGAAAAATGTGGATTCCTGTTCCCGTCACTGATTCGGGAAGGAAAGCTCAGTATCGGCATTTCTACCGAAGGAGCAAGTCCAAGAGTAGCAACCACGTTCCGTACCCGGTTAAGCACAGACATCCCGGCGCGGATGGAAGAAATCCTGGATTATCTTGAAAAGATTCGTCCCTTTGCGAAGATGGCAATTGAAGATGATAAAAAGAGAGCCGCTTTTCTGATGGATTTAGCGGATGTGTGTATGGAAAAAGGACGTCCCCTGACAGAAACGGAATGTGAAATTTTACTGGAAAATTATCAAAGCAAAACCCTAAAAGAAGCATTTGCAGATAAAGAAGCACTTTCGGGTAAGGAGGCACAATCCGGAAAAGAAGCTTGTCCGGTCAGGAAAGTATCCCCAGGAAAGGTGGTTCTGGTGGGAGCCGGTTGTCTGTCCTATGAATACATAACACTGCGCGGCATGCAGGAAATCAGAAAAGCACAGGTGCTGATTTATGATGCGTTAATTGATACAAGGCTTCTTGATTTTACCATTGAAAACTGTGAAAAAATCTGTGTAGGAAAACGCAGTGGCAGACACAGCATGAAGCAGGAAGAGATTAATATGCTGCTGATAGAGAAGGCAAAAGAAGGTGCGCATGTTGTAAGGTTAAAAGGCGGTGACCCATTTGTCTTTGGCAGAGGAAATGAAGAAGTAGACGCACTGACGGAGGCTGGCATTGAAACAGAAGTAATTCCCGGCATTTCCTCCTGCATTGCAGTGCCGGAGCTTGCCGGAATTCCGGTGACGGAGCGGAAGGTCAGCCGGAGCTTTCATGTAATGACCGGGCATTTTGCCGGAGATGAGGAATCATTAAAAGATGAGATTCACAAAATGGCTGCCATGGATGGAACCTGTGTCTTTCTGATGGGATACACAAGACTTGCGGAGATTGTAAGAGAATTACAAAACGGCGGTGCAGCGGCAGAGACACCGGTAGCAGTAATTCATGGAACTTCTGATGGAAGCAGCCGGGCAGCATATGGAACACTTCTTACCATCGAAAAAGAAGTGCAGGAGAAACAGATTCCAATGCCGGCAGTGATTGTGGTAGGAGACACCGTCCGTTTACCGGAGTAAAAAAAAGAAAAAATTCAGGACTTTTCGGAAAATCGAGGTCATGAAAAAAATTTTCTTACATTTCCTATTGACCATATATGAATTATAGGGTATTATGGTAAATAGTTACAGGAAAGGAGAAAAAAGGAAATGGCGAAAATAGCACAATCTCTGACAGAATTAGTTGGTAATACACCAATACTGGAACTGAAAAATTACGAAGAAGCAAAGCATCTTCCGGCACACCTTTTAGCAAAGCTTGAGTATTTTAATCCATTGGGCAGCGTAAAAGACCGTGTGGCAGAAGCAATGATAGAGCAGGGAATAAAAGACGGGCTGATTAATGACAAGACCGTTATTATAGAACCGACCAGTGGCAATACCGGAATTGGGCTGGCATTTGTATGTGCGGCAAAGAAGCTGCATCTGATTTTAACCATGCCGGATACCATGAGTGTTGAGCGAAGAAAGATTGTAACAGCACTGGGAGCAGAAGTGGTACTGACCCAGGGACGGCTTGGCATGCGGGGCGCAATTGAGAAGGCAGCCCAGTTAAAAGAAGAATATGGAAATGCATTTATTCCGCAACAGTTTGAAAATCCGGTCAATCCAAAAATCCATGAGCTTACTACCGCAGAGGAAATCTGGCGGGATACGGATGGCAGGATAGATATTTTTGTAGCTTCTGTAGGAACCGGTGGAACACTGACCGGAACAGCAAGAGGCTTAAAGGCAAAGAAAGCAGACATTAAGATTGTGGCAGTAGAACCTGCAACTTCCGCCGTTCTTTCCGGAAAAGAACCGGGACCACATAAGATACAGGGAATCGGCGCAGGATTTATTCCGAAGGTTATGGATTTGTCACTGGTTGATGAGATTATTCCGGTAGATAATGATGTGGCATTTGATACCACAAGAGAAGTGGCAAAGACGGATGGACTCCTGATTGGAATCTCGTCCGGTGCAGTCTTACATGCAGCAGAAGAACTGGCAGGCAGACCGGAGAATAAAGATAAAAATATTGTTATCTTAATGCCGGACAGCGGAGAGCGGTATTTATCCACCTCTTTATTCGAATTATAAAATCAATGAAAAGAGATAGAAAGGAAATGTTGGGTGACATGCAGAAGAGCAGAAAACAGCAGGGAAAGAAAATTACATATCGTTACCGCATCACTGCACTTTTACTTGCAGTCATGATGTTGCTGCTCAGTGGATGTGGCAGACAAAAGAGTGATGTCATTACCATAACCAATGTTTCCTATGATCCGACCAGAGAGTTTTATGAAGCATATAATAAAATGTTCATACAGCATTATGAAGCAGAAACCGGAAAAAAAGTGGAAGTCATCCAGTCTCATGGAGGCTCCGGCATGCAGGCACGTTCCGTAGTGGAAGGTTGTAATGCGGATGTGGTGACACTGGCACTGGCACATGACATTTCGTTGATAGAGGATACCGGATTGATTAATGAGGGCTGGATGGATCAGTTCCCGGATCAATCCGCACCATATACTTCAACCATTGTCTTTCTGGTACGAAAGGGAAATGAGAGAAATATCAAAGACTGGGATGATTTGATTCAACCGGGTGTTGAAGTAATCACGCCGGATCCGAAGAGCAGCGGCGGTGCATGCTGGAACTTTCTGGCAGCATTAAGCTATGCAAAGGAAAAGGGTTACAGTGAAGCAGAACAAAAGAAATTTTTAAAAGAACTTTATGCCAACGTTTCCGTGATGGATTCCGGAGCAAGAGGTTCCACAACCACCTTTGTGGAAAATGGAAAAGGCGATGTACTGATTGCATGGGAAAATGAAGCCATGACAGTACTTAAGAATTATCCGGGAGAATATGAACTGATTTCTCCGACGGTCAGTATCTTAGCACAGCCCAGTGTGGCAGTGGTAGATGATAATGTAGATTTCAATGGAACAAGAGATGTGGCAGAAGCATATTTATCTTATTTATATGAAGATGATGCACAGCGGCTCGCCGCAGAGAATGGTTACCGTCCATCCAATCAGGAAATTTTAAAGGAATATGAAGATACCTTTGATCTGACGATGGCACTTTGGAGTATTGATGATTTTGGTGGCTGGGATCAGGCATACAAAGATTATTTTGATGATGATGCCTGGTTCGATGAGATATATAACTACTAGAAGAAGAGGCAAGTATGAAAAGACGATTCCGTAAAAATAAAAAAATCAGAGTCATACCGGGATTTCATTTAACGCTTGGAATTACAGTTACAATGCTTTCACTGATTGTGCTGATTCCACTGGCATCCGTAATGGTATATTCCTTAAAGTTATCTCCGTCAGAATTTTTCGGACTTCTGACCAAGTCAAATGTATTATATGCATTTGCCACCAGCATCGGATGTTCTTTCTTAGCAGCATGTATCAATGTGGTATTTGGTGTGATATTAGCCTGGACGCTGACCCGGTATGATTTTCCGGGAAAACGGATTTTAGATGGATTTATTGAACTTCCATTTGCACTGCCTACTGCAGTTGCGGGTATTACTTTATCAAAGATGTATTCTGACACCGGAGTCATTGGAAAGCCGTTAGCAGCTCTTGGAATAAAAGTAGCATATACCCATGTGGGACTGGTCATTGCACTGGTATTTGTGGGAATTCCGTTTGTCGTGCGTTCTGTCCAGCCTGTATTGGAAAAATTGGATGGACAGTATGAAGAGGCAGCTTATATCCTTGGAGCAACACCTTCGAAAACATTTTTCAAAGTAATCTTATCTGAGATGAAACCGGCAATTTTAACCGGATTTGGACTGGCATTTGCCAGAGGAGTAGGAGAGTATGGAAGCGTTATCTATATATCCGGCAACAGTGCCAAGGAGCATACACAGGTAATTTCCTATGTTATTATGCAGAAATTAAATTATATTGATTATGCCTCTGCAACAGCAATTGCACTGGTTATGTTAATCATATCATTCCTTATTTTATTTGCAGTAAATATCATTCAGATGAAGCAGGCACAACGCACGAATCAGTTATAGAAGGAGAAAAGTATGAACGAGCTTGAAAAACTGGAAAAAAGAAAAAAAAGTACGCGTCATATTCTGATTACAGTCAGTGTACTGTTCCTGTTCCTGATGCTGGTTCTTCCGCTGCTCTGTATCATTGCAAGTTCCTTAAAAGAAGGATTTGCCTTTTACATGCAGTCCATCCGGACAGATTATGTAAAGAGTGCTTTAAAGGTAACTCTGATTGCAACAGTGGCAGCGGTGGTGATTAACACATTCTTTGGATTATGTGTTTCCTGGCTTTTAACCAAGTTTTCCTTCCGAGGAAAACAGGTGCTGGCAACCTTAATCGATATTCCGTTTTCCATTTCACCGGTTATCGTGGGACTGGCATTTTTGATGACATTTGGAAGACTGGGCTGGACATATCCATTTATCCGGGCAATCAACCAGTTCTTTGGAACAAATATCAGAATCGCTTTTGCAATTCCGGGCGTTATTTTAGCAACGGTATTTGTAACATTCCCTTATGTATCAAGGGAAGTGATTCCGGTTTTAAATGCCCAGGGCAAGGACGAAGAGGAAGCAGCAGCCCTGATGGGAGCCGGCGGACTGAAAATCTTTTTTAAGATTACCTTCCCGCAGATGAAATGGGCATTGCTCTATGGAGTCATCCTTTGTACCTCGAGAGCGTTGGGAGAGTTCGGTGCGGTCAATGCTCTGTCAAAGACAAGAGGAGAGACCTTTACACTTCCACTGGAAATCGATGCATTATATATGTCGGGTACAGAGCAGTCCGTTACTGCAGCATTTGCAGTATCCTCGCTTTTGGTTATTCTGGCAGTTATTATATTATTCCTTCGAAATATTCTGGAATATCGGGCAAAAACAAGAAGGGAGAGCCGCTGATATGTATGTTGAAATGAAAGATATATGCAAACAATATGGCAGTTTTAAAGCTTCTGATCATGTCAGCTTTGGCATTGAAAAAGGAAAACTGGTGGCACTGCTTGGACCATCCGGCAGTGGAAAGACAACACTGCTTCGTATGATTGCAGGACTGGAAATGCCAAATTCCGGAGATATTTACATTGATGGAAAGCGGGTCAATGATGTACCGGCTTCCAAACGAGGCATTGGATTTGTTTTTCAGAACTATGCATTGTTCCGCTATATGACGGTATATGACAATGTGGCATTTGGACTGGAGCTTCAGAAGGTGCCAAAGAAAGAGATTAAGAAGCGGGTAATGGAGCTTTTGGAGATTACCGGACTTTCCGGTATGGAAAAGCGGTATCCGAACCAGTTGTCCGGCGGACAGCGGCAGAGAGTTGCTTTTGCAAGGGCATTGGCACCAAGACCACAGGTACTGCTTCTGGATGAACCGTTTGCAGCAATTGATGCCAAAGTTCGTTCGGAATTAAGACTCTGGCTTCGCAGTGTGGTTACAAAGCTTGGAATCACCAGCATTTTCGTAACCCATGACCAGGATGAAGCCGTTGAGGTGGCAGATGAGATTATCATTACTAATCACGGAACCATCGAACAGATTGGAACACCGGCAGAGATTTATAATACACCGGATACTCCGTTTGTAGCACAGTTTATCGGACGTTCTTCTCTGGTGGAACATTACGAAGAACTGCATGGATTTGATAAAATCGAGGGCGCAGCCAAAGCAGTCATCCGACCGGAATTTGTAAAGATACATAAATTTGGCAAAATTGACCGCTATATGAGTGCATCCCAGGATGGCATTGTAAAGGATATCGTATTCCGTGGAAACCGTCTGGATGTTACGGTAGACGTAGGCGGCATTGAGATAATCTGTGAGTGGCCATTGGAAAAAGAAAGTCTTGAAATCGGAGAGAAGGTAAGCCTTTTGATTTACCGGTTATATGTGCTGGATAAAGAGCGGACGTATCTCTGTGAAAATAAAGAAATGCAGGAGGATGATGTATTCTACATCTAAGTTGCTATGGAAATTAAGAACAGGAAAATATTGGATACAGACATTTTAATTATTGGCGGTGGAACCGCAGGCTGTTATGCAGCACTGACCATTGCAGAACAGTCCGATGCGAAAGTTATCATTGCAGAGAAAGCCAACATCAAAAGAAGCGGCTGTCTTGCAGCCGGAGTAAATGCCATTAATGCATATATTGTAGAGGGCAGAAAGCCGGAAGATTATGTGGATTATGCAAAAAAGGATGCAGACGGCATCGTAAGAGAGGATTTGCTTCTTACTATGTCGGAGGGCTTAAACCGTGTAACAGAGAAAATGGAGAAGCTTGGTCTTGTCATTTTAAAAGATGAGAATGGTAAATATGTGGCAAGAGGAAACCGGAATATCAAAATCAACGGTGAGAATATCAAGCCGTTACTTGCTTCTGCAGTAGAAGCGCTACCGAATGTTACCATATTAAACCGGGTGGCAATTACCGATTATCTGGTAAAGGAGAACAGGATTTATGGTGCAGTGGGATTTTCCATTGAAAATGAGACAGCAGTAGAAATCCGGGCGAAGAAAGTGCTTTGTGCAACCGGTGGAGCATCCGGTCTTTACCGGCCGAACAATCCGGGATTCTCCAGACATAAGATGTGGTATCCGCCATTTAATACCGGAGCCGGTTATGCTATGGGAATTGAATCGGGAGCAGAGATGACCACCTTTGAAATGCGTTTTATTGCACTGCGTTGCAAAGATACCATCGCACCGACCGGAACCATTGCACAGGGTGTGGGGGCAAAGCAGGTAAATGCCCTTGGCGAAGTGTATGAGACAAAATACGGACTTACCACTTCACAGCGTGTGTATGGAACCGTAAAAGAGAATTTATTAGGACACGGTCCATGTTATCTTCGGACAGAAGGAATCAGTGCAGAGCAGGATGATTCCTTAAAGAAGGCTTATCTTAACATGGCACCGAGCCAGACCTTAAAATGGATTGAGCAGGGAAAGAACCCAAGTGAGCAGAATGTGGAAATCGAAGGAACCGAGCCGTATGTGGTAGGTGGACATACCGCCAGTGGTTATTGGGTTGACACCAGAAGAGAATCTACGATTCACGGACTGTATGCAGCCGGAGATGTGGCAGGAGGCTGTCCACAGAAATATGTAACAGGAGCCATGGTCGAGGGCGAGATTGCAGCAAAGGCAATGGTAGAAGACCTTGCAAAAGAAAATGCTGCAAGCTATGAAATGACCGGAGAAGAGAAAGCATTCTGTGATAGCAGATTTGAAGAAAAGATAAAAGAGTATGATAAGATTTTAACAAATCAGTCCGGTTTATATGATACGGAACAGTTAGAAGAAGCTATGCAGAAGGTAATGGATACCTATGCAGGCGGAATCAGCAATCATTATCAGTTTAATGAAAACCAGCTGAATCTGGCAGAAGAGAAAATCGAAAAGTTAAAGGAACTTTCGAAGGAGCTTGGAGCTTCCAATATGCATGAGCTGATGTTTGTCTATGAGCTTAAGAACCGGCTGACGGTCTGTGAGACACTGATTTATCATCTGAGAGCCAGAAAGGAAACCCGCTGGCACAGTTTTGCAGAAAACTTAGATTATCCGGATAAGAGTGATGAGTGGTTAAAATATGTCAATACCAGAAAAGAAAATGGTAAAATCCATGTGCTCTTCCGGGAATTAGTAAAGCGAGGTGAGACCTATGAGCATAGCTATTAATCAAAGCAAATGTGTGGGATGTGGCAGATGCAGTCAGGTCTGTCCGGGAACACTGATTGGAATGGACTCTGACGGAAAGGCATGTATGCTGTATCCGAAGGACTGCTGGGGCTGTTGCTCCTGTATTAAGGAATGTAAGGTAGATGCCATAGCACTTTACTTGGGTGCAGATATGGGCGGCATGGGAAGTAAGATGAGTGTAGCAAGCCGGGAACAATATCTGGACTGGAAGATAGAGAAACGGGATGGCACCGTAGAAACCATCGTTATTGACAGAAAGCAATCGAATCAATATTAATAAATCGCCACAGGGTGGCAGAAAGAGGTAAGTATGGGTGAATTATCACATTTGGATGAACTGGAAGCAGAAGCAATTTACATCATAAGAGAGGTGGCCGCAGAGTGCGAGAAGCCGGTTATGCTTTACTCCATTGGAAAAGACAGCTCCGTAATGCTGCATCTTGCCATGAAAGCATTTTATCCGGAGAAGCCGCCATTTCCATTCCTGCATGTAAATACCACATGGAAATTCAAGGAAATGATTAAATTCCGTGATGAGACAGCAAAGAAACTTGGCATTGAAATGTTAGAGTATATCAATGAAGATGGTGTAAAGAAGGGCATTAACCCATTCGACCATGGCTCTGCATATACCGATATCATGAAAACACAGGCATTGAAACAGGCATTAAATAAATATGGATTTACCGCAGCATTTGGCGGCGGCAGACGTGATGAGGAGAAATCCCGTGCAAAAGAGAGAATTTTCTCCTTCCGTAATGAAAATCATGCCTGGGACCCGAAGAACCAGAGACCGGAAATGTGGAAGCTTTACAACGCCAAAATCAATAAAGGCGAGAGCATTCGTGTATTCCCGATTTCCAACTGGACAGAAACCGATATCTGGCAGTATATCAAACGTGAAAAAATTGACATTGTACCACTATATTTTGCAGCAGTGCGTCCGGTAGTATATCGTGATGGAAATATTATCATGGTGGATGATGACCGTATGCGTCTGCTTCCGGGAGAGAAAATCCAGTACAAGAGTGTACGCTTCCGTACCTTAGGATGCTATCCTTTGACCGGAGGAACAGAGTCAACAGCAACTACATTGGATGAAATTATCGATGAGACTTTAAGTGCAGTATCTTCCGAGAGAACCACCCGTGTCATTGATAACGAAGCAGCAGGCAGTATGGAAAGAAGAAAGAGAGAGGGGTATTTCTAAGATGAGTGGATTATTAAAATTTATTACATGCGGTAGTGTGGATGACGGAAAGTCCACTTTGATTGGACACATTCTTTATGATGCAAAGCTTTTGTATACAGACCAGGAAAAAGCATTGGAATTAGATTCAAAAGTAGGAAGCCGTGGCGGAGCAATTGACTATTCACTTCTGTTGGACGGACTGATGGCAGAGCGTGAGCAGGGTATTACCATTGACGTAGCATACCGTTATTTTACAACAGACAACAGAAGCTTTATCGTAGCAGATACACCGGGTCATGAAGAGTACACCAGAAACATGGCGGTTGGTGCATCCTTTGCAGACCTTGCAGTTATCTTAATTGATGCAAAACAAGGGGTACTGGTACAGACCAGAAGACATGCCAGAATCTGTGCATTAATGGGAATCAAGTTCTTTGTATTTGCAGTAAACAAAATGGATCTGGTAGACTACAGCGAAGAGCGTTTCAAAGAAATCGAAGCACAGATTAAAGAATTAGCAGACGAACTGAAGTTAGAGAGCATTTACATTATTCCGGTTTCTGCAACAGAAGGTGACAATGTAACAACCAAGTCTGATAAAATTAGCTGGTACAAGGGAGAGGCACTGCTTCCATACCTTGAAAAAGTAGATGTAACAGAAAAGAAGCAGGAAGAGGGCTTCTATATGCCGGTACAGAGAGTGTGCCGTCCGGACCATACTTTCCGTGGATTCCAGGGACAGATTGAATCCGGTGAAGTAAAAGTCGGAGACGAAATCGTTACCCTGCCAAGCAATGAGCGTGCGCATATTAAGAGCATTTTAGTAGGAGATAAAGACAGCCAGAGTGCCTTTATGGGACAGCCGGTTACACTGCAGCTTGATAAAGAAGTAGACGTATCCAGAGGCTGTGTCATTGCATCCGGCAATACCCTGCCAATCAGCAAATCCTTTACAGCAACTATTCTCTGGATGGATGATGAGGAGCTGACACCGGGAACCGATTATCTGGTAAAACTTGGAACCAAGCAGATTCCTGGTATCTTAAAGAACATTCAGTATAAGATTGATGTAAATACCGGTGAATTTATTCCGGCAGGACAGCTTAAGAAAAATGAGATTGCAGTCTGTGACCTTGATTTGCAGGAGCCGGTTGTCATTGATGAATTCAAAAAGCATAAGACTTTAGGAGAACTGATTCTGATTGACCGTATTTCCAATATGACTTCTGCCTGCGGTGTAGTAGAAGATGCTGCCGTAGATGAGAGCAAGGATTTAAAAGCAGCTTTCGTATATGGAAGCCTTAAGGGAAATGGAGACATTTTTGAAGAGTTCTATTATAACCTTGAGAGCATGACGATTGCCAAGGTACGTCCGGTTCAGAAGACCTATACCATTGGAGATGAGATTCCGGTAAGCGGAGAAAGCTATCAGTATCCGGATGACTTCGATATTGTCATCTTAAGAGAGAGAATCTTTGTACAGGTTCGTGGACGCAAGGTAGAAAAGATTGCACCGCTGGCAGAGTACCAGTACAGCAATGTTCCGGTCATCAACGGAAGAGGCTTTGCCGTTGCCATTACATCTGCACAGGATGCACAGGCATTCTTAGACGAACTGGCTGCTGCAGGTGAAAAACCATCCAGCGACTTCTTCAATAAGTGGTTACATTTTGAGACTTATCGTAAGATTGTTTTTAAGGATGAAATCTGGTTATAGGAAATTAGTTGTAAAAAATAAGTCATAAAAATAGCTGGGAATACGCTTTTGCGGTTCCCCGTAAAAAATGCGGGATACAGGAGGGGATTGATATGTCGATTAAGAAAATTGCGGCGATAGCAGGCGTTTCGACAGCCACGGTATCCCGCGTTTTAAATAATCCGGATTATAAATGTTCTTCCGAAGAATTGCAGCAAAGGTATTGGAATATCTGATTTCTCTGGGACATCGCAAAATTGGATATGTGGGAGATTGTCACAATGAGTCTTGCTATAAAGGCTATCAGGAAACACTTTTCCATCACAATATTGAGATGGACATTCAGTATGTCATTGAAACGGAACATCCGGAGGCAATCTGCCATGTGGAAGCGGTTTTGAATCTGCTTCAGGTGTTTACAAATGATGAAACCTATGTCAAAATAGAGAAAACAGTAGCAGAACGTGCGAAAGCAGGAGAGGTGATTACAATGTGTACGTTTGCGGAAGAGATGACCAACAAGGGAATAGAAATTGGCGAGGCACAGGGCATCAGGATTGGCGAAGCCCGTGGAATTGCGAGAGAAAAAATCAGTGTTGCAAGAAACCTTTTAGATCTCCTGACAGATGATGTGATCGCAGAAAAGGTCGGTCTGGAGCTTGCTGCGGTGAAAGAACTTAGAGAAGAAACAAAGTAGAGGCATAAGAAATGGATAAAATAACAGCGCCAACTCCGGAACAGTTAAAAAAGCAGGAAGCGTTAAAACAATATTTTGAAAAATTAGGCAGCGTGGCAGTTGCATTCTCAAGTGGTGTGGATTCCACCTATCTTTTGAAAGTGGCGCATGATGTATTAGGAGAGCGGGCAATTGCTGTAACTGCGTCATCCTGTTCATTTCCAAAGAGAGAGTTAGGGGAAGCAGAAGCATTTTGCCGGAAAGAAAATATAAGACATTTTATTACAGAATCGGAAGAACTTGAAATCGAAGGATTTGCACAGAATCCTAAGAACCGCTGTTATCTTTGCAAGCATGAATTATTTGAAAAGATATTAAAGATTGCAGAAGAACAGAAAATTGCCTATGTGGCGGAAGGCTCTAACCTTGATGATAACGGAGATTATCGTCCGGGATTAAAAGCAGTGGCAGAGCTTGGAATAAAAAGTCCGCTCAGAGACTGTGGTTTTACCAAGCAGGATATTCGTGTTCTTTCGAAGGCATTGAATCTTCCAACTTGGGAAAAGCAGTCCTTTGCCTGTCTGTCATCCCGGTTTGTCTATGGAGAGACCATATCCGAAGAGAAACTTACAATGGTGGATAAAGCGGAACAATTATTATTGGATTTAGGTTTTCATCAGGTGAGGGTAAGAATTCATGGAATGATGGCAAGAATTGAGATTGAGCCGGAAGAATTTTCGAAGCTGATGGAAAAGGAGAATCGGGAGAGAATTGCAAAAGCTTTCCGGGAATATGGATTTACCTATGTAACCTTAGACCTTTGCGGTTACCGGATGGGAAGTATGAATGAAACATTGGAAAAGTAAGGAACTTACTCAAAGAAGTAGTAAGTTCCTTCCGCATCAGAGAACGTCTTAAGTGAAGTATGAAATACTTTATTTAAGACGTTTTTTTGTACGCATTCATTGAGAGTTCCCTGAAAGCAGATGGCACCGGATTCCATGACGATAAGTTTGTCTGAAATAGTAAGTGCCTTGGCAAGGTCGTGCAGCACCAAAAGAATTGTTTTTCCCTGTGCCTTTAAAATTGGAAGCATCTGGTAGAAATTATTCTGGCTTTCCAAGTCTAAGAAGGTAGTCGGTTCATCCAAAATAATCGTATCGCAGTTCTGGGCTAAAGTCATGGCAAAGAAGACACGCTGTCTTATACCGCCGGAAAGAGTGTCAGTTGCAACGTTGCGGTAATCCGTAATATGGGTAAATTCCATGGCATCTTCCACCAGTTTGCGGTCTTCTTCGGTGAGGCGTCTCGAAAAACCAAGATAAGGGAAACGTCCATGCTCCACTAAGGTATGAACCGGAAGAGCAGGAATCACTTCACGAATCTGCGGTAAAAATGCAATTTTCCTGGCACGAAGGTGTCCATTCATATGATAAATATCTTCGCCATCTAATGTGATAGAGCCGTTAAAAAGCTGGCTGGATTTATTTAATACGGAAATCAGCGTTGTTTTGCCACAGCCATTTGGCCCTACGATGGTTGTGATGCTGCCGGTAGGAATTTCAACGGACAGATTTTTAATCAGAGGCACCTTGTGGTAGCCAATGGAAACGGAATCAAATTTAAGCATGGACTCTGCGGCCTCCTTTCTTTCCTAATAAAAGATATAAGAAAAACGGTCCGCCAACAAAAGAAAGAATAATGCCGGCAGGAAGTTCATATGGTGCGGCAATAACACGACCAAGAGTGTCACAGAAGAGGACGAAACTTGCACCTAAGAGAACACAAAGGGGAACTAAAAGCCGCATATCATTGCCGAAGAGCCGTCTTGCAATATGAGGAACAATCAGCCCGACGAAGCTTAAAAGTCCTGCATAGCTTACCACACAGCCTGCCAGTATACTGGAAAGCATCAACAGCAGAAAACGGAGCAGCGATACCGGAATGCCAAGGGAGCGGGCAACATCTTCTCCAAGACTCAGAACATTCATGTGGCTTCCGAAAAAGCAGGAGATGATAACCGCAATGACAATGGCAATGCCGGGAGCAAAAAGCGTTTTTGTGGTGACATCAGAAAGAGAACCAATCATAAAGGTTGTGAGGTTTAAAGTGATATCATCACTTAATAATTTTACCGTATTAATTCCGGCACTTAAAAAAGAAGAAACGGTAATACCTGCAAGAATGATGGTAGTACGTTTGCTGTCTGCCATATATGCCAGAGCAAAAATAAGAAGTGTCGTCAGAAAGGCACCTGCAAAAGCAAAAATGGCATTGTGAGTTGCACGGCCATGGAAGAGGGCAAGTCCAATCATAACGGCAAATCCGGCTCCAGAATTGACACCAATGGTATTCGGGCTGGCAAGGGAATTATTCATAACAGTCTGTAAGATAACTCCGGCGCAGGATAAACCCATGCCGGCAGCAATGGCGCCAAACATCCGTGGAATTCTGATATGAAAAAGTAAGAGACCTGTGACAGAAGTCCGGTCATTTTGAATCAGGCAGGATAAAATCTCTTTCGGATTTAATAAAACGCTGCCGAAAAAAAGACTTGCTGACATCATAAAAAGCAGCAGGAAAAACATTCCGGCAAAAGATAAAATAATTTTTTTTCTCGTGTACATAGGAAATCCTTTCCGTTATTCCAGAAATATGTATTGTTGCAAAAAAGCGTTTATTTATGCGGCTTGCGTGAATAAAATAACATATTCTGGGAGAAATAACAATGCTCTGATAAATTAGTATTGACAAATTAGAAAAATATAGTAAAATATAATTCATACAAAACCAATAGGAATAATCGTAAATAGAATTCCTAAGGCAGTTCAAAGTATTTAGTGCACAATAAGACGTGCAGGAATTGGAGCGTAAGATGAAGTTTAATACCGCATTATTACATGGAGATTTTCAGGGAGAACCGAATACAGGTGCAACAACAACTCCGGTTTATCAATCCAGTGCATTTGCACATGAGTCGGCAGAGAAGTTAGAAAAGATTTTTCATAATCAGGCACCGGGATATTCCTATACGAGAATCAGTAATCCTACGGTAGATGCATTTGAAAAAAGAGTAACGGCGTTAGAGGGTGGCGTAGCAAGCGTTGCCTGTGCATCAGGAATGGCAGCACTCTACAATGCATTTTGTAATATCCTTCGTTCCGGCGATGAAATCGTATCCAGTGCCAGTCTCTATGGCGGCAGCATTGATTTATTCCGTGACTTAGAGGCATTTGGTATCACAACACATTATGTGGAAAACAATGACCTGGCTGCATTTGAAGCAAAGACCAATGAACATACCCGTCTTTACTTTGCAGAGACCATTGGTAATCCAAGACTTGATGTGACAGATATTACGGCACTTGCAAATCTGGCACATGAGCATCAGGTACCGCTCATTATAGATAATACGGTTGCTACTGCATTCTTAGTGAAGCCGCTTTCCCTAGGAGCGGATATTGTAATGAATTCTTCCTCTAAATACATCAATGGTCACAGCAATTCCATCAGCGGAATTATTACGGACAGCGGCAGATTTAAGTGGGATGTGGAAAAATATCCGGGCATGGCAGACTTTAAGAAGTTTGGACCATTTGCCTATACTGCCAAGCTTCGGAATGGGCTGTTCCGCAACACAGGAGCCTGTTTATCTCCGCAGAATGCATTTTATAACTGCATCGGGTTAGAGACACTGGGAATCCGGATGGAGCGTATCTGTGACAATGCAGCAGAACTGGCAAGGTTTTTTGTAAGAGAATATCCGGATGTCACAGTCAATTATCCGGGATTGGAGAGCAGTCCATGGCATGAAATCGCAAAGAAACAGTTTAAGGACCGTTTTGGTGGAATCTTAACCATACGGACCGGAAGCAAGAAACGGGCATTTGAAATAATCAATGCATTAAAGCTTCCGCTGATTATTTCCAATATCGGAGATACGAAAACATTAGTGATTCATCCGGAATCTACATTAAATGTACACAGTACCCCGGAAGAAAAGAGAGACGCCGGAGTATTTGATGACTTGATCCGCATCAGTGTCGGAATTGAAGATGTCGAAGATTTAATCGAAGACTTCAGACAGGCAATGGATCAGAGCAGACCAGAGAAAAGCAAAGAGTAAATGGAGGAAGCAGATAATGGCAAAAATTGATTATGCGGCATTGAAAAAGGGCGGATTTATGCGCCAGAAACAGAAAGGATTCTTTTCTTTAAGAATCCAGGTAGTTGGAGGAAACCTGACAGCAGAAAATATTAAAGCAGTAGCAGATGTGGCAGAAAAATATGGAAAAGGCTATGTTCATATGACTTCCAGACAGGGCATTGAGATTCCATTTATTAACTTTGAAGATATAGAAGAGGTTCGTGCAAAGTTAGCAGACGGCGGTGTAAAACCTGGTGTATGTGGACCGAGAGTCCGTACCGTTACCGCATGTCAGGGCTCTGAAATCTGCCCGAGCGGATGTATCGATACCTATAGCCTGGCAAAGAAATTAGATGAGCATTACTTCGGAAGAGAGCTTCCACACAAATTCAAATTTGGTGTTACCGGATGTCAGAACAACTGTCTTAAGGCAGAAGAAAATGATATCGGTGTAAAAGGTGGTATGGAAGTAAGCTGGGTAGCAGATAAATGTATCAATTGTGGTGTCTGTGAAAAGGCGTGCCGTGAAGATGCTATCAAATGTACCGGAACAGAAGTTACCATTGATTATGATAAATGTACCAACTGCGGCCGTTGTGTAAAATCCTGCCCGACAGATGCATGGGAAGGAAAGAGCGGATATATCGTATCCTTTGGTGGATTATTTGGAAATCATATTTACAAAGGAGAACAGTTACTTCCACTGATTACCGATGAAGAGACATTATTCCGTGTGACTGATGCCGCCATTGGATTCTTTGAAGAACATGCAAATCCGGGTGAGCGTTTCCGTTTACTTTTACAGCGTGTAGGAGAAGATGAATTCCGCAAAGTAATCCGCAATGCATTTGAAGAAAAATAAAGTTGCCGGAAGCAGCAGAAAAAGAAAAAATCTGAATGGAAATTCAAAATAAAAATTATTATACGAGGAGAAATAAGATGGAAATCGAAGGAATCAGAATTGATGACACAGTAGATATTACCGATAAAGTGTGCCCGCTTACTTTTGTAAAGGCAAAGGTTGCAATTGATGAGTTAGAGGATGGCGAAGTCATTGCAATCCGTATGAATGACGGCGAGCCGGTACAGAACGTACCACGCAGTATTAAAGAAGAAGGACATCAGATTTTAAAACTGGTTAATAACGAAGATGGAACCTATAACCTCATTGTAAAGAAGGTTGAGGACTAAACATCTGGAAGGGAGAAAGAAATGGCAGAACGCGTAACAAAAGACACTTTTGAAGAAAAAGTATTGAAGAGCAGCCTTCCGGTGCTGATTGATTTTTACTCAGACAGTTGTGTTCCGTGCAAGAAAATGTCACCGGTCATTGGTGCTATCGCAGACGAACAGACAGAAAAATTAAATGTCTATAAAGTAAATACCAACTTTGATTCAGAACTGGCAGAAAAATACAGTGTAATGTCTGTACCAACCATTGTACTCTTCAAGGATGGCGAAGAAATTGCCCGTAAGAGTGGTGCAGAGAAAAAAGCGGTACTTGAGGAGTGGATTACCCAGTCCCTTGACAAATAAAAATAAAGAAAAGTGAGAGGAAGGAAATTATGCAGATTACAGTAGCAGGCGAAAAGAAAGAAGTAAAAGACGGATTAACACTTCCGGAATTAATTGAGCAGGAAAATGTAGAGACACCGGAATATGTAACCGTATCCATTAACGATGAATTTATAGAAACAGAAGCAAAGGCAACAACCGTTCTTAAGGATGGTGATAATGTAGAATTCCTTTACTTCATGGGAGGTGGAAGCTATGGCATTAACGGATGAGCAGATTGAACGTTATTCCAGACATATCATTTTAAAAGAAGTTGGCGCTAAGGGTCAGAAAAAACTTTTAAATGCAAAAGTTTTAATCATCGGAGCAGGCGGACTTGGAGCACCGGCAGCAATGTATCTTGGAGCAGCAGGTGTAGGTACCATCGGAATTGCAGATGCAGATGAAGTAGATTTAAGTAACCTTCAGAGACAGATTATTCATCAGACAGCAGATGTTGGCAAAGCAAAAGTGCAGTCTGCAAAAGAGACTATTAATGCAATGAACCCGGATGTAGAAGTCCGTACATATCGTGAATTCATTACCAGTGAAAATATCATGGACATCATTGCAGATTATGATTTTATCATTGACGGAACCGATAACTTCCCGGCAAAATTCTTAATTAACGATGCCTGTGTTATGGCAAAGAAACCATTTTCCCATGCAGGAATCATCCGTTTCAAAGGTCAGTTAATGACCTATGTTCCGGGAGAGGGACCATGTTACCGTTGTGTATTTAAGAATCCACCACCAAAGGATGCCGTACCGACCTGTAAGCAAGCTGGTGTTATCGGCGCAATGGGTGGTGTCATCGGAAGCCTTCAGGCAATGGAAGCAATCAAATACATCCTTGGAGTAGGAGATCTGCTGACCGGTCAGTTATTGACCTATGATGCAATTAAGCAGGAATTCCACAAGATTAAGCTTCCTTGGAATGGCAAGGGATGTGCCGTTTGTGGAGAACATCCGACCATAACAGAGCTGATTGATTATGAACAGGCAGAGTGTACAGATAAATAAATGTATCAGTAAATAAATGTTATCAGATACATAACCCATGAAACATAGAAAGAGGATAGCATGATTTCATTAAAAAAAGCAGATTATGAAAAAATACTGGCACATGCCAAAAGCTGTGTACCAGAAGAGGCTTGCGGACTGATTGCAGGAACCAAAGACGGAGAGGATAAGGTGGTAGAAAAGGTATATCTGTTGACCAATATCGACCATTCCAATGAGCATTTTACACTGGATCCGAAAGAGCAGTTAGCAGCCGTAAAGGATATGCGTGCCAATGGTCTCATGCCTTTAGGCAACTGGCACTCCCATCCGGAATCTCCTTCAAGACCATCCGAAGAAGATAAGCGTCTTGCATATGACAGTAAAGCAAGCTATATGATTCTTTCTCTGATGGAACCGGAACAGCCGGTACTCAATTCATTTCATATTGAAGGCGACGAATCAACGAAGGAAGATCTGGTAATATGTTAGATGTAGTTATCATTGGAAGTGGGCCGGCAGGTTTAAGTGCGGCAATCTATGCTAAGCGGGCAAACCTCGATGCGGTTGTACTGGAAAAAGAATATCTTGGAACCGGACAGATTGCATACAGCAGCCGGGTAGATAATTACCCGGGACTGCCGGGCAAAGATGGTTATTCTTTAGGAGAGGCATTCTTAGAGCATGCCGAAGGACTTGGAGTAACCATTGAAGAGGCAGAGGTTACAGCCATTACCAAAAAAGAGCAAAGCTTTGTCATTTCCTGTGAAGATGGAAAGAACATAGAAGCGAAAACCGTAGTCTATGCGGCAGGCTGTCAGAACCGCAGATTAGGGGTGCCGGGAGAAGAAAAGCTGCTGGCAAAAGGAGTTTCTTTTTGTGCAGTCTGTGACGGTGCCTTTTATAAGGGAAAGAAAGCCGCAGTCATCGGTGGTGGAGATACCGCATTGGATGATGCATTGTATTTATCCGATATCTGCAAACAGGTATATCTCATTCACCGGAGGGCAGAATTCCGTGGAGCAGAGAAGACAAAAAAGAAATTAGAAGAGCTTTCCAATGTAACGATACTTACCAATACAAGAGTACAGGAAATCACCGGGGAAGATAAAGTAAATGGTATTATTTTAGATAACGGTGGGACAATAGCTGTAGATGGTGTTTTTGAAGCGGTTGGAATGATTCCAAATACGGAATTATTAAAGAACCTTGACGTTCTCGATGAGAAAGGCTATGTGATTGCAGGAGAAGACTGCAACAGCAGTCTTGCGGGACTGTTCGTGGCAGGAGATGTGCGGACGAAAAGCCTGCGTCAGGTAGTCACAGCAGTTGCAGATGGTGCAGTGGCAATTCAGTCTGCAACCGGATATATCAAAGGAATGGAATAGAAAGAAGGAAACGTGTGTGAAAGGAATAGTGGACAGTGCTTCGGAACTGATTGGAAAGACGCCGATGCTCTATCTTCATAATTATATGAAAGAGGCAGGTGTAGAGGATGCGGCAATCATTGCCAAGCTGGAATATTTTAATCCGGCAGGTTCGGTAAAAGACCGAGTGGCACTTGCCATGATTGAAGATGCAGAGAGAAAGGGCAAATTAAAGCCGGGAGCTACGATTATCGAGCCAACTTCCGGTAATACCGGAATCGGACTTGCTTCTGTGGCGGCTGCAAAAGGGTATCATGCAATTTTAACATTGCCGGAAACTATGACGGTAGAACGTCGGAATCTTCTGCAGGCGTATGGAGCGCATATTGTGCTGACCTCAGGGTATAAGGGAATGAAGGGTGCAATCGAAAAAGCAGAAGAACTTCATAAAGAGATTCCAGGTTCAATTATTTTAGGACAGTTTGAAAATCCGGCAAATCCAAAAGCCCATGAAGAAACCACAGGACCGGAGATCTGGGAACAGACAGAAGGCAGCGTTGATATTTTTGTGGCAGGAGTCGGAACCGGTGGAACCATAACCGGAGTTGGAAAATATCTGAAAAAACAGAAGAAGTCCGTACACATTGTTGCAGTAGAACCTGCAACCAGCCCGGTACTTTCCCAGGGAAAAGTCGGACCACATAAAATTCAGGGAATCGGTGCCGGATTTATTCCGGACACACTGGATACTTCTGTTTATGACGAGATTATTCCAATCAAAAATGATGATGCCTTTGAAGAAGGAAGGGCATTTGCCCGCAGCGAGGGAATTCTTGTGGGAATCAGTGCAGGAGCTGCATTAAAGGCAGCTGTTGAGCTGGCAAAAAGAAAAGAAAATAAAGGAAAGAACATTGTGGTATTGCTTCCGGATTCCGGAGACCGTTATTTATCTACTCCTTTGTTTGCAAAATAAAATCAGTGGAAAAGCATCAGGCATTCCGCTATAATATGGTAAAAGAGTCAAAAAGACTTTTACGAAAGGAAAAGAAGTATGTTCTATTTTCTTGTGTTGGTAAATATTATAGCGCTTATCCTGATGCTTTTTATGTTGGCAGTCTGCCTTCGTAAAAAGCTCTCCAAAGCACAGCTTGCATTTATTATTTATGATATTTTTACCATGCTGTTTGTGGTGGGAGTTCATCTGGAACTGGTGCATTCGGATACCGTTGGTGAGGCACTTGCCGGGCTGTGCATCCAGTATGTGGGACAGGCAGGCTTTCTGATGGCATTTTTATGGTTTGCATCCGAATTTGGCAGATTAAAAATTCCAAAGTTTATTTATTTTATTCAGGCAGTAATTAATATAATTGTTTTGACAGGAGTATTTACGGCAGAATATCATCCATATTTTTATAAAACAATGCGGATATTGAAAGATGGCATATATCACCGGATTGAAGTTATACCCGGAATCATATGGAAACTGCATTATATACATCTGGGAACGGTAATACTTGCGGTATTTATTTTGTGTATCATGCGTTACGGGGAGAGTTCACCGATTCATAAAAAGCGGATTATTTATATGATAGCAGGTGTGGGAACTTTTGCACTGGAATTAATCTTAAAGGGCCTGGGTGTATTTGGCAGTTATAATCCGGTAGTCATTGCCATGACAATTATGATGTTCTGCATGATGATGGCAATGATTCGTTATGGATATTTTGGCTCTCTGCAGGCTGCGGTGGATAATGCATTTAATCATGGAAAAGAAGGCTTGATTATCCTGGATGCAGAAAATAAAATTATCTCCGTCAATCAGCGTATGAAGGAACTTTTCCCGGAAATAAAGGTAGGAAGTGCCGCAAGCAGGCAAAAAGAAATCCTGCAGGCACTGACAAACCGGGAAAGGCTGTTGCATAAAAATGACCGCATCTATGAACTTCGTATGGAAGATATTGTGGAAAATGGTGAGAAGGATGGATGCATGCTCTGGTTTATCGACCAGACAGAAAACTTGGAAATGATGCAGAGACTCCGTAGTGCGGATGAAGCGAAGACCAGATTTTTAATGAAAGTGAGCCATGAGCTGCGGACTCCGATGCATACGATACTTGGTATGAATGAAGTGATTTCCGAAGAAACATCAGAAGAGAAAATCCGTAGTTATACCAGAGAAATTGCATCTGCCGGTGACAGTATGATTGCACTGATAGAAGAAGTGTTAGATGCTTCACGGTTAGAAAGTGGTACGCTTCAGATAAAGAAGGATGCATTTGCTTTAGAAGAGGTTATCAATGACGCAGCAGCCCAGATGAGACCACAGGCAGAGAAGAAATCTTTAAACTTCCGGCTGCGGATGGAGGAACCATTATTAAAACCAGGAAAACATTTCTATGGAGACAAGGCACATATCCGTCAGATTATCATTAATCTTCTGGAAAATGCGTTGAAATACACAGATGAAGGCTTTGTGGAGCTGGGTGTAGAAAAAGCGGCGGAAAATGGAGATACCTTTTTAAAGATAACTGTGACTGACAGTGGAATCGGAATAGGAAAAGAAGAGCAGGATAAAATCTTTGAAATCTTTGAACGGGGCAATACTGCCAGAAACAGCAGAAAAGACGGAATCGGTCTCGGACTGGATATTGCAAGACAACTGGCAGAGGCTATGGGTGGAAGTCTCAGCCTGATTAGTGAAGTGACAAAGGGAAGTACCTTTACGGTTCGGATTCCGTGGGTAGAAGTATCGGAAAAACATCATTTTACAAAACAGAGTGCGAAAAGTATGAATGCGGATTACAGCAGCTTTACCATTCTTGCGGTAGATGATAATGAGCAGAATCTGATGGTATTAGAACATCTTTTACATAAGACAAAGGTTAAAATGGAAACCGTGATGGATGGAAATACTGCCGTTCAAAAATGTGAAGAGAAAACATATGATTTACTTCTTTTAGACCATATGATGCCAAAGCCGGATGGCATAGAGACGCTGCACCTCATCCGTGCAGATGAGAAAGGACGAAATCATTATACTCAGGCAGTGGCATTTACCGCTAATGCAACAGCTGGTGCAAAAGAACTGTACAAAAACGAAGGATTTGCAGAGTATATTACCAAGCCGGTAAAACCGGGTACACTGGAGATTATGCTGCAGAAATATCTTAGGGATTATCTGCCGGAAGAAAATATGGTTTTCCAGGGAAACATGGATGATACAAAGGTAACAAAGCTAAGAGGCTTATTACATTATCTTGAGAAGCATGGAATTGCAGCAGAAGAAGGCTTATCCTATGCGGATGGAGATGAACAGTTCTATAAAGAATTGTTAGGCATCTTTGCAAAAGAAAAAGAGAAGAAGCAGCATCATTTAGAGAAAGCGTTCCAATCTCTTAAGATAAATCATGTAGTAACAATGAAAGAAGCTGCAACTATCATAGATTCAGAAGCTGCAACAGATACAGAAATGATGAACAAATTATGGAAAACATTCGTAACTCAGTCCCATGGATTAAAGGGTGAAGCCTGGGGCATCGGAGCCAGAACGCTTGGAGATTTCTTTTACCAGCTGGAGTGTGCCGGAAAAGAAAAAAACATCGAAAAGATAGAGCATTTTTATCCGGAAGCCATGGAAGAGTGGCAGCAGGTAGTAGATGCTGTTCAAAGAGTATTATAAAAAGAGTGTTAATAAGAAAAGCACGTCGATGGAAATACAAAGTGGCTGACCACGAAAATGTATTTTAACGGCGTGCTTTTTCTTATAAGTTGAGTTTTTAGAGCCTTTGTTTACATAGTTTATAGAAAAGAATAATTTAAAAAAGCTCGTAAAAGTCTAACTTTGAGGGGTCACCTCAAAGAAAGGTCGCTTTATAATTGTCACCCCATTCCTGCATGGCAGTAAGAATCGGGCGCATGGATTCGCCAAGGTCACTGAGTGCATATTCCACACGAGGCGGAACTTCCGGGTAAACAGTTCTTGTGATAATTCCATCCTCTTCCATGGCACGTAAGCTGTCCGTTAAAACCTTCTGGCTGATTCCTTCTAAATTTTTTTTCAATTCATTAAATCTCCAGGGTCTTTCTAAAAGATTTCTTATAATTAATAGTTTCCATTTGCTGCCGATTAACTGGACCGTGGTAGCAACCGGACATTCCGGTAATTCGTCTTTTGTCAACATCTGTATTCCCTCCATTTGTTCAAATTATGATATTAGATTCAAAAATAATGTAACATATAAATCTGCATGTGTATAGTGGTTACAAAAAGGTGCCTATGTAATAAAAAAGTGCGTACTTTTTTAGTGGAAAAACTCTTGCTATGATAAGTCTGCAACAAGGAAATTGCCGAAAAATAAAAGAATCAGAGGAGGAAACAAAAATGGCATTATCAAATCTTTCTGGATGGAACAACAAAGTGTATGCAAAGACAAGTACAGCGTGTGGAACAGCCTGCGGAGCAGCAGACAAACCAGAGGAGAAACCGGCAGCGTGCGGAACAGCCTGCGGAGCAGCAGACAAATCAGAGGAGAAACCGGCAGCGTGCGGAACAGCTTGTGGTGCATCTGATAAATAAGAAAGATTAGGAAAGAAGGGCAGGATAGGATGAGTCAGTATTTTTCGTTTCAATGGCATATTACAGATGAGTGTGACCAGCGTTGTAAACATTGTTATATTTTTTCGGGAGACGGATGTAAGGAATTAAAAAGCATGACATTCGGCCAGATGCGTGAAGTGGTAGCAAATTGCGAAGACTTCTGCAAGGTTTATAACCGGGTACCATATTTTTATATCACCGGAGGAGATCCTATCCTTCACCCGGATTTCTGGAAGCTGCTGGTATTGCTGAAAAGCAAAAATATTCCATTTACATTAATGGGAAATCCTTTTCATTTAAATGATGAAATCTGCAGAATGTTAAAGGTGTGCGGCTGCGAGAAATACCAGATGTCTTTGGATGGAATGCAAAAGACACACGACTGGTTCCGCAAACCGGGCAGCTTTGACTTGACACTGGAAAAGGTTGGCTGCCTTAACCGGGCAGGAATCAAAAGCATTATTATGAGCACCGTATCAAAGACTAATTTAAAGGAAATTCCGGATATTATTGATGCGGTAGTAAAAGCGAAAGTTAAGGTATATGCATTTTCCCGCTATGTCTCAACTGGCGGAGAGGTAGACAGCAATCTGACTCCACAGGAGTATAGAGATTTACTGGAAATCTGTGATGCGAAATATAAAGCATATGAGGCGGCGGGATGTGAGACCTATTTTAATAGAAAAGACCATCTGTGGACATTATACGAATATGAAAACGGTCAGTTCAAATTGCCACAGAATGCAGTGGACGGAATGATTTATGGAGGCTGCAACTGTGGAAACTGTCATATTACAATATCTTCAAACGGAGATGTGATGGCATGCAGAAGAGTGATGGACAGCAAGGTGGCAAATATATTCGAAGACCGGCTGGCAGATGTCTGGCTCTGCCAGATGGAGAAATACCGGGACTATGATAAATTTGTAAAATGCAGTAAATGCGAACTGAAAGCATGGTGCAGAGGCTGTCCGGCTGTTGCAAACGGAGCAGCTGGAAATTTCTATGGAGCAGATCCACAGTGCTGGAAGACAAGAAATGAGATTACCGGGGAGGTGCTATCATGTTAATGGATATCATCAAATCGTGATAATAAAATAGAGGTGACAGAAAATGGATTTGGCAACATGTTTAAAGAAAATGCAGTTAGTAGGTGTGCTGGCATTTGCAACGGTGGATGCAGATGGAGCACCACAGATTCGAAATATCAGTGCTATACATTATGAAGAAGATGCAATTTACTTTTTTACCGCAAGAGGGAAAAATTTCTGCAGGGAGCTTCAACAGGATGGCAGAGTGCAGATTCTTTGTTATACCAGATATAAGGAAATGATTCGGATGTCCGGAAAAGCTTATGCAGTGGCGGAGAGCGAACAGGAAAAATTGCGGGATATTATTTTTGAAGAACAGCCTTATCTTGGCAATGTATATCCGGGCGATACCAGAAATATCGGAATTGTTTTCTGCATCGACAGAGCAGAAATAGAATATTTTAATCTGGGTGTTAATCCCATATTCCGGGAGACATATCAATTGGGAAATGCTGGAATAGAAGAAAAGGGATATTACATAACGGATGCCTGCATCGGATGTGGTACCTGTCAGAGCAGTTGTCCGCAACGCTGTATCACAGAAGGCGAGCCATTTACAATACAGCAGAATCATTGCTTGCACTGCGGAAGCTGTTATGAAAATTGTCCGGTGCAGGCAATTGAAAGAAGAGGATAGCATGAATCAGTCAGAGAGAAGACGTTATTTAATCGAAAGATTGTTAGAAGAGCGGAAGGGATATTGGAAAGAAGATAAGACCATGCAGATTCCAGCCGGAAAAGAAGAACAGAAAACACTGCTCCGGTCACTGATGAATGTCAGAATGCCATCTGCTATAGATGAAGAGTTTTTGCACATACAGGATGCTTATTTGCAGCAGGTAAATGCCGAAAAGGGAATCGTGACATTTTCTGAAATGGAAGAATTAGAGCCGGAGCTTTATCTTTACAAGGGAGACATTACGAGACTTAAGGTGGGTGCCATTGTAAATGCTGCCAACAGCGGAATGACAGGCTGTTACCAGCCCGGCCATAACTGCATTGACAACTGTATCCATACTTATGCGGGAGTCCAGCTGCGGTTAGCATGTGCGAAGCTGATGCAAAGACAGGGACATGAAGAACCAACTGGTCAGGCGAAGCTTACATCTGCCTATAATCTTCCCTGTGAATATGTGATTCACACAGTAGGACCGATTGTAAGTGGCAGGCTTACAAAGAAACATGAGGAACTTCTTTCTTCCTGCTATCAGTCCTGTCTGGAAGCAGCCGATGAAAAGAACTTAGAGTCCATTGCCTTCTGTTGCATTTCTACCGGTGTATTTATGTTTCCAAATGAGCGGGCGGCTGAGATTGCAGTGGAAACGGTGAAAGCATATAAAAAGAGAACCGGAAGCCGGATAAAAGTAGTCTTTAATGTTTTTAAGGATTATGATGAAGCGTTTTACAGAGACTTGTTGTAAGTGAGAAAAATTAAGTTAAGGAGTACACATGAAAATAACGTTTGAAAACTTCCTTTGCGGAATACCGGCAAGGGATTATATCACTCAGGATATTCCATATCAGGAACAGATAAATGAAGCTGGAAAGATGTTAAAGGATGCCGATTATGTTCTGATTGGTGCGGGAGCCGGAATGAGCACGGCAGCAGGTGCACAGTATGGCGGCAGCTTTTTTGAAGAAAATTTTGGAGAATTCCAGAAAAAGTATGGAAAAGGGCCTTATATGCAGGATATGTATTCGGCAGGTTTTTATCCGTATCCGGATGAAGAAAGCTATTGGGGCTACTGGTCGAAGCAGGCACTGCTCGGTGGCATGGAACTGGATGTGACACCACTTCATAAGTGTTTATTAGAGGCTTTTTCTGATAAAAATATATTTGTATTAAGCACCAATGCAGATGGGCAGTTTGTGAAAGCCGGACTGCCGGAAGAGAAAATATTCTGTACCCAGGGAGACTATTTTCATATCCAGTGCAGGAGGGGCTGCCATAATAAGATTTATGATGCAAGAAAGCTTTTTTCCCAGATGAATCGGGCGAGAAAAGACTGTAAGATTCCATCCTACATGGTACCGAAATGTCCGGTCTGTGGCGGACCAATGGATATGAATCTAAGAAAAGACGGGCATTTTGTGCAGGATGAGGCATGGTATCATGCGGAAAAACTTTTCTCGGAATATCTTAGCGAGGCGGTGTATAAGAAACTTGTATTATTGGAACTTGGCGTTGGATTTAATACGCCGACCATCATCCGTTTCCCATTTGAAAAGCTGGTGCGGGAGCATAAAAATATAAGTCTGATAAGATTAAACCTTGGCGCAGCGGTCGTGCCGGAAAATTTTGGAAAACGGGCAGTGGGCATTGACGCAGACATGGCAGGAAGTATCCGGGATATTGCTGCCAGTTGTAAATCAGAATAATTTATACGATTTTTCCATAAAATAAAAGGATAGAGGTACTTGACGTACAGAAAACTGTACAATATAATAAGAGTACAGAAAACTGTACATTGCTTTATGGAGGTGGTCTTATGCTAGCGGTTAATTATACAAATTTACGAGATAATATGAAAACATATATGGATAAAGTTACAGATGATTACGAAACAATGATTGTAACACGAAAGGACAATAAAAATGTTGTAATGCTATCAGAGGAAGCCTATAACAATTTAATGGAAAATGTCTATGTAATGGGTAATAAAGCAAATTATGACTGGTTAATGGAATCAAAAGAACAGCTTGAGAAGGGCAATTATTCTGTTCGGAATCTTGCGGAGGTATCTGTGGATGAATAAAGTTTTCACCGATAACGGATGGAAAGATTATGTATATTGGCAGACAGAAGACCGTAAGACATTAAAGAAAATAAATAGTCTGATAGAGGATATATGCAGAAATGGAAATGAAGGTATCGGGAAGCCAGAACCATTAACAGGAAATTTGACTGGATTTTGGAGTAGAAGAATAAATGATAAAGACAGGCTTATATATAAGATAGATGATGAAAACGTATATATTTTAGCTTGCAGATATCATTATAGTGATATGTAAAACAAATCAATAGATGGAAACTCTGAACTTTAAATTTTGATGGTTTCAAAATAATAAGACTTATGATATAATAATAGGCTGTATTAAGCTCCTTTTGCCAACATGGCAGAAAAGAGTTTGATACAGCTTAAAAATTTGCATGATAAATTATGTAGTAAAATAACATAGAAAGGCGAAAAACCTGATAACTTAAGGATTTTCGAACAGGTAAAAGATAAAATGAAATTAGGAATTGTAGGTTTACCAAACGTAGGAAAAAGTACATTATTTAATTCACTGACCAAAGCAGGCGCAGAATCAGCCAATTATCCGTTTTGTACCATTGACCCGAATGTGGGAATCGTAACCGTACCGGATAACCGTCTGAAGGTGTTAGGCGAGATGTATCATTCCAAGAAAGTGACACCGGCAGTCATTGAATTTGTAGATATTGCAGGACTTGTAAAAGGAGCCAGCAAAGGAGAGGGACTTGGAAACCAGTTCCTTGCCAATATTCGTGAAGTAGATGCCATCGTTCATGTTGTACGTTGTTTTGAAGATACCAACGTAGTCCATGTAGACGGAAGCATTGACCCGGTTCGTGATATTGAGACCATTAATTTAGAGCTTATCTTTTCTGATATTGAAATCCTGGAAAGAAGAATTGCAAAAGTTACCAAGCAGGCAAGAATGGACAAGACACTTGCAAAAGAAGAGGCACTTTTGAAATCCTTAAAGGCACATCTGGAAGAAGGAAAGATGGCAAAGACTTATCCGTTGAGTGATGATGAGGACGAGCAGGCATGGTTTGCATCTTATAATTTATTAACTGCAAAACCGGTTATCTATGCAGCAAATGTAAGTGAGGATGACCTTGCAGATGATGGCGCAAACAATCCACATGTTGCAAGAGTAAGAGAACAGGCAGCCGCAGAAAACAGTGAAGTATTTGTTATTTGCGCACAGATTGAACAGGAAATTGCGGAATTAGATGATGATGAAAAAGCAATGTTCTTAGAGGACCTTGGATTAAAAGAATCCGGACTCGAGAAACTGATTGCAGCAAGCTATAAATTGTTAGGACTTATCAGCTACCTTACATCAGGAGAAGATGAGACAAGAGCATGGACTATTACCAAGGGAACCAAGGCACCGCAGGCGGCAGGAAAGATTCATACCGACTTCGAGCGTGGATTTATCCGTGCAGAGGTGGTATCCTATGACCATTTGATTGAGTGTGGAAGCATGACAGCAGCAAAAGAAAAGGGACTGGTAAGACTGGAAGGAAAAGATTACGTTGTTCAGGATGGCGATATTATTTTATTCCGTTTCAACGTATAAGGAAACTTTTGAAAAATCCGGCATAGTATAAATAGAAGAAAAGGCACAGTGGGGCAGGCACATGATACGCTATTGTGAATTGTGTGAAAAGCAGGTGATTAATATTGCAGACTGTTGCTGCCTGGGAAATGTGGTGGATTTGGAACTGGATGAGTGCAATGGAAGAATCTGTGCACTGGTTGTAGCTGCGCCGGGAAAATTTTTCTGTATTTTTTGTCCGGCATGTGAATATGTTATTCCATGGAAACGTGTTGTGCGGATTGGACCGGATATTATTCTGGTAGATGTCTGTGTAGAAGATGTGAAAAGTTAGTTGACATAAGAATACGAGAAAGTTATACTAAAAATAGTACGACCAATATTTGTAAAAGCTGATATCAGCAGTTCTTTATGAGCATTTGGTGATGGAAAAACGGTATTATTTACGCAAAATTCACAAAGCGTGTTTTGCGTAGCTTTTAGAATAGGAGAAAAAAGATGAAGTGCCCATTTTGCAGCAGTGAAAATACCAGAGTAATTGATTCGAGACCGGCAGATGACAATAACTCCATTCGCCGGAGAAGATTATGTGACGATTGTGGAAAACGTTTCACAACTTATGAAAAAGTTGAGACAATTCCATTGATTGTAATAAAAAAGGATAACTGCAGAGAGCAGTATGACCGTTCCAAGATTGAAGCAGGTGTACTTCGTGCCTGCCATAAGAGACCGGTATCCGTGGAGCAGATAACCAGACTGGTTGATGAAGTGGAGACAGAGATTTTTAATCGGGAAGAAAAGGAAATCCCAAGTACTGTAATTGGTGAGATTCTGATGGATAAGATTAAAGATTTAGATGCAGTGGCGTATGTTCGTTTTGCATCTGTATATCGTGAATTTAAGGATGTAAATACCTTTATGAATGAGTTAAAGAAAATGCTGGATAAATAAAAGAAAATCTTTTTGGAGAAAAGGGTTAATTTTGGTTGAATTTATCCGATAAAATTAGTAGCAGATAATTATGATGTGAGGAACGTGATCGTTATGAATATTTCAGGAATTCGTCCCAATGCGGGATTTTACGATTACAACAGCATACAGAATATCCGGAATGCAGTAGAAGATACACCGGTTGTTAAGACGGTAGCAGATGCCGGTGCATCTGAACAGCAGCAGAAGGATACCTTAGAGACTCCGGTACGAAGAGAACAGGATTTTGGGGCAGCAGATTATGCAGCACAGTACCAGCCGGATCGTACCTACGAGATGAAAGGTTCTGAAAGTGATATACATAGTCTGGATGTTGAGAAGGCATTATCCGATATGCACAAAGATCAGGTACTGCAGCAGTATCAGTTCTTTGTGGGAGAGAACATTGAACAGAGCGGAATCCGGCAGATTACTGCAACGGATACTGCAAAAGTGCGAAATGTAGAAAACTTTAATTTATAAGAGCAATTTTGATTATAAAAAAGTAAGAGACCGTTAGAAGGTAAGATTCCTAAGAATTCTTAAGAATCTTACCTTTTTTACTTGCGGCAGTTATGCTTCTTTTGTATAATTAAATTCAGGCTTGCCTGAAGAACGGAAAGTATGAGAGAAAGAGGATAGGATATGAAGAAAGTGCAGGAAGACTGGAAGGAAGAAATGCTGCAGGTAGGAGTACTTACCAATACACATGGTGTGCGTGGCGAAGTGAAGGTATATCCGACAACAGATGATGTCATGCGTTTTAAAAAGCTGAAGCAGGTATTTTTGGATACTGGAAAAGAACCGATGGAGCTTCAGGTTACACAGGCGCGCTTCTTTAAAAATCTGGTAATATTAAAATTCAAAGAATTTGATAATATAAATGATGTAGAGAAGTATAAGGGCAGAGGGCTTTATGTAACAAGGGAAAATGCTGTAAAGCTGGCTCCGAATGAATATTTCGTGGCTGATTTGATTGGCTTAAAGGCAGTCGGAGATGACGGAGAAGATTTAGGTGAAGTAAAGGATGTACTTCAGACCGGTGCAAATGACATTTATGTATTACATAAAGATGGGGAAGATGATATTTTACTTCCGGCAATTAAGGATTGTGTAAAAAATGTCAATATAGAGGAAGGCACCATTATGGTACACCTTTTAAATGGGCTTCGTGATATTAATAAGAAGTAGGTAGCAAAATGAATTTTCATATATTAACATTATTTCCGGATATGGTAGAACGGGGACTGAATACCAGTATCATCGGAAGAGCAGTTGGCAAAGGACTTTTAAATATAGAAACAATTAACATCCGGGATTATACGTTAGACCGTCATAAAAAAGTAGATGATTATCCGTATGGTGGCGGAGCCGGGATGGTAATGCAGGCACAGCCGATTTATGATGCGTGGCAGGCAGTGGCGCAGAAGATTGGAAGAAAGCCAAGAACAGTATATCTTACACCTCAGGGCAATACGTTTCAGCAGGAAATGGCAAAGGATTATGCGAAGGAAGAAGACCTGGTATTGCTTTGTGGGCATTATGAGGGCATCGATGAACGTGTGTTAGAAGAAATTGTGACGGATTATGTGTCTATTGGAGATTATGTGCTGACAGGAGGCGAACTTCCGGCAATGGTCATGGTGGATGCGATATCCCGTATGGTGCCTGGCGTACTGGCAAATGATGAATCCGGAACCACAGAATCCTTTGAAGGAAATTTATTGGAATATCCGCAGTATAGCAGACCGGAAGACTGGATGGGAAAGAAAGTTCCAGCTATTTTACTTTCCGGAGACCATGCAAAGGTAGAAGCATGGAGGAGAGAACAATCCATTAAAAGAACCATGGAACGAAGACCGGATTTGCTGGCAGATGCAGATTTGACAGCAAAGGAGAAAGCAATGGTTGAGCATTTGCTGGACAAATCACAGGGTAAATGCTAGAATGTGTCTAGCAGTAATAGGAATGGAAGAGATTCCGCAGGAGGAAGACGGTAGTGAAAAGCTTTTTTGATGTGCTGAAAACGATGTTTTACCGTAAAAATGCGAAGAGTTATGGGATGCCGGACCGGAGCAGAAAAGAGCCGGTGACACAACAGAAGGTACAGATAAGAAATACAGAGACCAGAAAGGCAGCCCCTTCGTTAAAAGAAAACGAACAGCATAACAGGTCAGAGAGGACAAACAGTAAGGTGGATAAAGGAATGGATAAGGAAGATTTCTTATTAAAGCAGATTGATGAATTCCGTGAGAAAGCAAAACAGCTTCAGGCTTTGCTTGTTACAAAAGAAGACAAAGTGCAGGAATTACAGAATATCGTAGATGAAAGAGAAGAAAAAGCAAAAGAACTGCAGCATGTTTTAAATGCACGTAAATCAGAAGCAGATGTTCTTCTTACCGGAGTACACGGTCAGATGGAAGAAATGATTAACCGTGTAGAAGAAAAATTGAATGCACTGTCTGAAAAGATTGCAGCAGACGTAAGTGATTCCACCGGAAGAACCGCAGAACAGACTGCACAGATGCAGGCATCTTTACAGGAAATTTCCCAGCAGTTAGACAGCATGAAACTGGAACTGGCTGAGAAAATACATACCGAAGATGTAAAGTGCTACCGCAATATGCAGGACTTAATCAAAGAGCTTACCATTAAGTTAGAGGAAAATGATACTTTAGAGAAGAGCTTGAATACCGTAAAAGGTTATGCAAAATGCTTAACCTGGTTTTCTGTTATCAATTTTGTAGTATTGGTGGCATTTATTCTATATTCTCTTGGAGTATTTAATTTTTAAGCAGTAGTTAAAACGAGGAATTATATGACACAGGGAAAGAGAAAGACATGGGTAATTGGACATAAGAATCCGGACACAGATTCTATTTGTGCGGCGATTGCCTATGCAGATTTAAAAAATCAAACAGAGGACGGTATTTTTATACCGAAAAGAGCAGGACATATGAACGAAGAGACGAAGTATGTCCTAAAATTTTTTGATGTACCGGAACCGGAACTGGTAACAGATGTCGGTGCACAGATTAAGGATATTGAATATCGAAGAACGGAGGGTGTCAGCAGTCACATTTCCATTAAACGGGCATGGGAGCTGATGAAGAATTTAGATGTCGTGTCATTGCCGATTACTGACAATGAGAACAATCTGCAGGGAATGGTTGTTACCAGTGATATTGCAAAATCCTATATGGATGTATTGGACAACCGGATTCTTGCAACTGCCCGGACGCAGTATAAGAATATTGTTGAAACTTTAAATGGAACTCTTGTAACAGGAAATGAGCATGGTTACTTCATAAAAGGTAAGGTTGTTGTTGCGGCTACCACACCGGATATGATGGAGCAGTATATTGAAGATGACGATATGGTTATCTTAGGAGACCGTTATGAATCACAGTTCTGTGCATTGGAAATGAATGCAAGCTGTGTGATTGTCTGTTCCGGAGCGAAGATTACAAAGACCATTGTGCAGCTTGCAGAAGAGAAAGACTGTATGCTTATCAGCACACCATATGACACATTTACCGTGGCGCGTTTGATTAATCAGAGTATGCCGATTAAATATATTATGAAAAAGGAGCATCTGATTACATTCGAATTAGAGGATTATGTGGATGATGTGAAAGAGACTATGTCTAAAGTGCGTCATCGTGATTTTCCGGTACTGGATGAGAATGGAAAATATGTCGGTATGTTTTCCAGACGAAATCTTTTAAATTTACAGAAAAAACAGGTGATCCTTGTTGACCATAATGAAAAATCCCAGGCAGTAGATGGAATCGAAGATGCAGAAATTTTAGAAATTATTGACCATCACCGACTGGGCAGCCTTGAGACGATTGCTCCGGTATTTTTCCGGAACCAGCCATTGGGCTGTACTTCAACGATTATTTATCAGATGTATCAGGAAAAGGGAGTAATCATTGATAAAAAGACAGCCGGAATTCTTTTGGCTGCAATTATTTCAGATACCTTGATGTTCCGTTCACCGACCTGTACACAGATGGACCGGGCAGCAGCAGAAGCACTGGCGAAGATTGCAGAAGTAGATATTGAAGAGTTGGCCAAGAAGATGTTTGAAGCCGGCAGTGATTTTAAGAAAAAGACAACAGAAGAACTGTTTTATCAGGATTTTAAAACCTTCCATACCGATGAATTTGATTTTGGTGTAGCACAGCTTAGTGCCATGAGTGACGTGCAGCTTGGCATGGCGAAGAAGAAGCTGCAGCCATATCTGGAAATTGCATTGGGAGAGCAGAAACTGGATGCCGTATTTGTGATGCTGACGGACATTCTGGATGAGAATTCGGAAGTAATCTATGCCGGAGCACAGGCAGGCAGCCTTTTAAAGGAGTGCTTTGGAGAGCCGGATGAATCAGGCAGCTTTTACTTAAAGGGAGTAGTATCCCGTAAGAAACAGATGATTCCGGCATTAATGGCAGGATTGCAGCAAGCGTAAATGCTTACGGCAGGATGATAGCAGGTATAAATGCCTATATCAGAGACAGAAATAAGATAACAACTTATACAGGAGAATTGAAATGGCGAAAGAAACATGGAAGCCGGGTAATATGTTATATCCGGTTCCAGCAGTGATGGTAAGCTGCCAGAGACCGACAGAAAAACCGAATATTATTACGGTAGCGTGGGCAGGAACGGTATGTACGAATCCGCCAATGCTTTCCATATCTGTCCGTCCGGAACGATATTCCCATGGAATAATCGCGGAAACCGGCGAATTTGTTGTAAATCTTGTGACGAAGGATCTGGTCTGTGCCACGGATTATTGTGGCGTAAAATCCGGCCGTGATGTTGACAAGTTTGATGCCATGCATCTGACACCACTGAACCTTCCGCAGGTATCGGCACCGGGAATTGCAGAAAGTCCGGTAAATATTGCCTGCAAGGTAAGCCAGATATTACATCTTGGAAGCCATGATATGTTTCTGGCAGATGTAGTAGGCGTTACCGTTGATGATTCCTATATGAATGAAAAAGGTAAATTCGAACTGAATCAGAGCGGGCTGGTGACTTATTCCCACGGTGAATATTTTCTGCTGGGTAAGAAATTGGGAAGTTTTGGCTATAGTGTAAAGAAGCAGAAGCCTTCAAAGAATGGCAGAAAGAAGAAAGCGAAGTAAAAGAGCGAAATAAAAAAGAATAAAATAAAAAGGACAAAATAACTGAAAATATAAGAAATTATAGAAAGCGGAACAGAGAGAAAAATCTTCTCGTTGTTCCGCTTTTTGAATAACATTTATTTTAGATATTTATTTTAAAAGTAAATCCATCAGACAGGCAAATACATCATCTGCCTGATTCTGCCAGTTGGTGCAGATGGCTTCCGCCTGTTCCTTTGTCTGGACAGTTAAAGTAAAATCAAGGCGGGTACGGCCTTTTTCCCGGAGCTGGCATCGCACACCGTATTCCTGTTCCGGTGTTTTGTAATAATCGGATAGATATGCATTTTCTGTTTTAATGGCAAGCTTATTTGCCTGAAAATAAGCAGCAATATCTTCTTCAATAGAAGGGGATATTTTGTCATGAAAAAAATGCAGCGTTTCTTTTCCGGCAGGAGTAATGATATACCGTGTACTGTTGTGGGTGTTTTCCGTACGGACAAGCCCGGAATCCATCAGGTCATGAATGACCTGCTGAATCGTAAAGTAGTCGGTATATTCCCTGTCTAAAAAGAAATCTGAAATCTGCGCATTGGACAATGGAAAATCAATATGTTCAAGCATGTGCAGAATAATTAATTTATATAAAGTAGCTGGTTCAGCCATAAAATCACCTCTTAGTTGCTAAGCGTCCCTGGTAAGTATTCCGTTCTTTTAAGCGGCGGTGAATCTGATTTAAAACAGTCCGTTTTCCGGTGCTCCACATCGGCGCAATCAGTAAATCCTTCGGACCATCGCCGGTAATCCGGTGAATCACCATTTCCGGCGGCAGAAGCTCCAGACAGTCAATAATCATTTCACAGTATTCATCCATGGAAAATACCGGAAAATGCGTCTTTTCATAATAAGCGGCTAAATCGGTGCCGGATAATACATGAAGCAGCTGTAGCTTGATTCCCCAGACCGGGAGGTTTGCAATTGCCTGAACGGAAGCAGACATCATTTCTCTGGTTTCGTGGGGCAGTCCTAAAATCAGATGAACAATCACCTTGATAGAAAGGGCGTGAAGGGCGAAGAGACTTTTTTGAAAAGTCTCATAAGTAAAGCCGCTTCGTGTAAACTCTCTGGTGTCATCATGGATTGTCTGTAAACCAAGTTCCACCCAGACGGTTTTCTTTTCATTGATTTCGGCAAGTAGTGAAAGAATCTCAGGCTGCAGACAGTCAGGTCTTGTGGCAATGGAAATAATAACCACATCCGGGTCATTTACTGCCTGCATATAAAGATTCCGCAGGTGTTCCACAGAACCATAAGTATTCGTGAATGCCTGAAAATATGCAATGAATTTGTTACAGTTTCTTTTTGCTCTCAGAATCCTTTTTTCAGTTTCTAACTGCTCTGTGATAGAAAGTGTGGGAGAGGCGGCGAAATCTCCGGAACCACCGGCAGAGCAGAAAATACAGCCTCTGGTATCTAAGCGTCCGTCACGGTTGGGACAACTGAGTCCGGCATTTAATGCAATCCGGTATACCTTTTCGTGATATGTATTTTTTAAATAGTAGTCCAGAGAGTGGTAGCGCTTCTCCCCCCACAGTGTAATCGTGCCGTTTTTCATTAGCGGATGTGTGATTTGACTGCCTGGCTTACCACTTCGGCAACACGCGGGTCAAATGCTTCCGGCATAATAAAGTCTTCATTTAATTCTTCATCAGATACTAACCCTGCAATTGCTTTTGCAGCAGCAAGCTTCATTTCTTCTGTAATCTGGGAAGCGTGTCCTTCTAAAGCACCTTTGAAGATTCCCGGGAAAGCAACAACGTTGTTTACCTGATTCGGGAAATCACTTCTTCCGGTTCCGACCACTTTAGCACCTGCAGCTTTGGCAAGGTCTGGCATGATTTCCGGAGTAGGATTTGCCATGGCAAAAAGAATCGCATCTTTATTCATGGATGCAACCATTTCCTGAGTCACGATATTCGGTGCGGAAACACCAACGAAGATATCAGCACCCTTTAATGCATCGGCAAGGGTACCGGATTCATTGGAAAGGTTGGTAACTTCGGTCATTTTCTTCTGCATCCAGTTTAAGTCAGGATAATCTTTGCCGATGATTCCCATGCGGTCACACATAATAACATTTTTAAAGCCGTAAGTCAGTAACAGTTTGGTGATGGCAACACCGGCAGAACCGGCACCATTTACAACAACGCGGCAGTTTTCTTTTTCTTTTCCGGTTACTTTTAATGCGTTGATGATTCCGGCAAGAACAACAATAGCAGTACCATGCTGGTCGTCATGGAAGACCGGAATATCAAGCATTTCCTTTAAACGCTCTTCAATTTCAAAACAACGTGGAGCGGAAATATCCTCTAAGTTGATGCCGCCGAATCCCGGAGCAATATTTTTAACAGTTTTTATAATTTCTTCGGTATCTTGTGTGTCAAGGCAGATTGGAACAGCGTTGACATTTCCGAATTCTTTAAACAGTACACATTTTCCTTCCATAACCGGCATGGCTGCGTACGGTCCGATGTTTCCAAGACCAAGAACAGCACTTCCGTCTGATACAACGGCAACGGTGTTGGCTTTCATGGTATAAGTATAAGCTTCTTCTTTATTTTCTGCGATGATACGGCAAGGTGCCGCAACACCAGGTGTGTATGCGATAGATAAATCTTCCCGGGTCTTTACCGGTGTCTTGGAGATGGTTTCTAATTTTCCATTCCATTTTTTATGCATTTCAATTGCTTTTTCGTTGGTATCCATAGTTCGTCTCCTTTTCTTAGCCATTGATTACTTCCGTCTAGTATCATATCATTAAAAAATTTTTAAAGCAAGAAAAAGGACTTCCTATTTGAAAGAAACTGTTGTATAATACGAAAAGACGAATCTTACGTTCCAATTATTTTTATTTCAAAAAGAAATCCCAATTATTTAGCAGATAATCAAATAAGCAAGAGGTAAGGAGAATAGAATGAGAGAGAAGTATGAAAGTCTTTCTGCGGCAGTGCTGCGTGAACTGGCGAAAGCAAGGGGAATGAAAGGAATTTCTACCTTAAAGAAAGCTGAGTTAGTAGAAGCGATGCTGGCGGAAGATGAAAAGGAAGCAAAGGTGCAGGAAGCAAAGAAAGAAGCAGAAGGCACAACAGAAACTACGGAGCAGGTAGCAGAAACCAGAACCTATCGCGCAGAACGTCCGCACCGGGAAAATGCAGCGAGGGGACATGAGGGCGAGATGCGTCGAAGCACAGTAAGACATACACCGGATGAGCATATTCCGGAAAAGGATGAAACTGAGCGTGTGGCAGAAGAAAACAAGGACTTAGACAGCGGTGTGAAGGCACATGGAATTCTTGAAGTTATGCCGGATGGATTCGGATTTATCCGTTGTGAAAATTATCTGCCGGGAGAGCATGATGTCTATGTTTCTCCATCCCAGATTCGTAAGTTCAATCTGAAAACCGGAGATATTGTGACCGGAAATACCAGAATTAAGACACAGGCTGAGAAATTCTCTGCATTATTATACATTACTTCCATTAATGACCTGCATCCGTCGGAGGCTGTAAAGCGGAAGAATTTTGAAGATTTAACTCCGATTTTCCCGGATGAGAGAATCCGGCTTGAGACAAGCCACAGTGCAATGGCAATGCGAATTGTAGATTTAGTATCTCCGATTGGTAAGGGACAGCGTGGAATGATTGTTTCCCCGCCAAAAGCAGGTAAGACTACATTATTAAAAGGTGTGGCGCAGGCAGTAAAACAGAATAATCCGGAGATGCATCTGATTATCTTATTAATTGATGAGCGGCCGGAGGAAGTTACCGATATTAAGGAAGCAATTGAAGGACCGAATGTAGAAGTTATTTATTCTACCTTTGACGAATTGCCGGAGCATCATAAGAGAGTATCCGAGATGGTAATTGAGAGAGCAAAACGTCTGGTAGAACATAAGAAGGATGTTATGATTCTCTTAGACAGTATTACAAGACTTGCAAGAGCATATAACCTTACAGTTCCGCCAAGCGGAAGAACCTTATCCGGTGGTCTTGACCCGGCAGCCCTCCATATGCCGAAGCGTTTCTTTGGTGCAGCACGTAATATGCGTGAGGGCGGAAGCCTTACGATCCTTGCAACAGCACTGGTAGATACCGGAAGCAAGATGGATGATGTTGTTTACGAGGAATTTAAGGGAACCGGTAACATGGAACTGGTGCTTGACCGTAAGTTATCTGAGAAACGTGTATTCCCTGCAATTGACATTGTAAAATCCGGTACAAGAAGAGAAGACCTCTTACTGACACAGGAAGAGCAGGAGGCTGTATTTATTATGCGTAAGGCAATCAATGGCATGCGTACCGATGAAGCGGTTGAGAGCATCTTAAATATGTTTGTCCGGACGAAAAACAACCGGGAATATATCCAGACTGTAAAAAAGACAAAATTTGTTTAAAAACACTTGCATAACAGCTTTTCCTATGCTACAATGAATAAGCTGTTTATTCGGAAACTAAACAGTATCGCACTTAAATTAGACAAATGTCGTAATTGCGAAGCAATTCATATATGAGAGGTGAGAGACATGAGAGAAGGAATCCATCCAGATTATTATCAGGCAACAGTTACATGTAACTGTGGTAACACATTCGTAACTGGTTCAACCAAAGAGGATATTCACGTTGAAATTTGTTCCAAATGCCATCCATTCTATACTGGACAGCAGAAAGCTAACCAGGCTCGTGGACGTATTGAGCAGTTCAATAAGAAATACGGCATGAAATAGAAATTGCACAATGTGACTGAAAGATAAGGTTGAGGTTTCTAATCTCAACCTTTTTTTAGAAACAGGAAGAGAGGTCACACATGAAATATTCGGGAATCGGTGGACAGGCAGTTTTAGAAGGCGTAATGATGAAAAATAAGGAAAAGTACGCCGTGGCAGTCCGGAAGCCGGATGGAGAGATTACCGTTGATACCAAAGAGTATTATGGACTGATTAAAAACAAGACATTGCGGAACATTCCGATTTTACGTGGAGTGTTAAGTTTTGTGGAGTCTTTGACGCTTGGAATATCAACGCTTACATATTCCGCATCGTTCTTTGAAGAGGATGAGGAAGATACCAAAGCAAAAAAGAAAGAATTATCAAAAGAGGCAGCAGCAAAAAAAGAAAAAGCAGAAATGGGTATTACTGTTGCATTTTCCTTTATACTTGCCATTGGAATCTTTATGATTCTGCCATATTATCTTTCTTTGATTTTTCAGAAATTTATTACATCCCATGTGGCACTGGCGCTGATTGAAGGTATCATCCGAATGATGATTTTTTTGGCATATATTGCTTCAATTTCCTTAATGAAGGATATCCAGCGTGTATTCATGTATCACGGAGCAGAGCACAAATGCATTAACTGCATTGAACATGGAATGGAGCTGAATGTAGAAAACGTGAGAAAGAGTTCCAGACTGCATAAGCGGTGTGGTACAAGTTTTCTCCTGTTTGTAATGATTATCAGTATTATTTTCTTTGCATTTATTGATGTAAAGAGCCGGATTTTGAAGGTAGTGCTTCGTTTGCTGCTGATACCGGTGATTGCTGGTGTGTCATATGAATTTATCCGGCTTGCCGGAAAAAGTGATAATCCGGTAGTGAATTTCTTAAGTAAACCTGGATTGTGGCTGCAGAGGCTTACAACAAGAGAACCGGATGATTCTATGATTGAGGTTGGTATTGCTTCCGTGGAAGCAGTATTTGACTGGAAAAAATATTTGAGCGAAATGTAAAAGAAAAGGGCGTAATATATGACTTATAGAGAGGCAGTGGAATTTGGTACAAAGTGTCTTACAGATGCAGGAGTGCCGGATGCCGCACTGGATGCATGGTATCTTTTACAGATGGTATGCAGGATTGAACGCAGTTACTACTACGTTCACGGGGAAGAAGATATTACACAGGATGCTCAGAAAGAATATGAGATTGCAGTACAGAAACGTGCCGAGCATATTCCGTTACAGTATATTATTGGAGAACAGGAATTTATGGGGCTTCGATTCAAAGTAAATTCCAATGTTCTGATACCGCGGCAGGATACCGAGACTTTAGTGGAGCAGGTATTGAAGATTGTAAAGCCGGGGATGAAAGTATTAGACCTTTGTACAGGGTCTGGTTGTGTATTAATCAGTGTGTTGAAAAATGCACCGGAACTTACCGGTGTTGGAAGTGATATTTCGAAAACTGCATTGCTGGTAGCGAAAGAAAATGCAAAGATGCATGAAGTGGATGCGGACTGGATACGCAGTGATTTATTTGATAATATTACCGAGACTTTTGATGTAATCATGGCGAATCCGCCTTATATACCGACAGGAGAGATTCTGTCACTGATGCCGGAGGTGCGGGATTTTGAGCCGGAAAACGCATTGGATGGCGGAGCGGATGGTCTTGATTTTTATCGGAAGATTGCCGGACAGGTAAAGGATTATTTGAATCCTGGCGGATATGTTTACATGGAAATTGGTTATGACCAGGGAGAAGCAGTCTCTGAGCTGATGCGTAACGCAGGATTTACAGAAGTTGAAGTAATCAAAGACCTTGCACGAAATGATCGTGTGGTAAAAGGGAAAGGAAATTAAAATGTTTGATCGTTTAGAGGATTTATTGATTCGTTATGAAGAGTTGATGAGTGAGTTAAGTGAACCGGATGTGGCAAATAATCCGGAGCGTTTTCGTAAGCTGATGAAGGAGCAGAGTGATCTGACACCTATCGTGGAAGCTTATAAAGAATATAAACAGTGCAAGCAGAATATTGAAGATTCTCTTGCAATGCTGGACGAAGAGACAGATGAAGAAATGAAAGAACTTGCCAAAGAGGAATTAAATGATTCCAAGGCAAGAGTAGAAGAATTAGAGCAGAAACTGAAAATTCTTCTTCTTCCAAAGGATCCGAATGATGATAAGAATGTCATTGTGGAAATCCGTGCCGGTGCCGGCGGAGATGAGGCAGCTTTGTTTGCAGCTGAGATTTACCGTATGTATGTCCATTATGCAGAGAGCAGACGCTGGAAAGTTGAGACGATGGAATGCGAAGAAATCGGAATCGGTGGAATGAAGAGTGTTACTTTCATGATTACCGGACAGGGTGCTTACTCTGTTATGAAATATGAATCTGGTGTACATCGTGTACAGCGTGTACCTGAGACAGAGTCCGGTGGACGTATCCATACTTCTACTATTACAGTAGCAGTAATGCCGGAAGCAGAAGAAGTAGATGTCCAGATTGATGAAAAGGATATCCGAATCGACGTTATGCGTGCATCCGGAAACGGTGGACAGTGTGTCAATACTACAGACTCTGCAGTTCGTCTGACTCATTACCCAACCGGAATTGTAATCTACAGCCAGACAGAGAAATCACAGCTTCAGAATAAAGAGAAAGCATTTGCACTTTTACGTGCCAAATTATACGACATAGAATGCCAGAAGGCGCATGATGCAGAAGCAGAAGCCAGAAGAAGCCAGATTGGTACCGGTGACCGTTCTGAGAAGATTCGTACTTACAACTTCCCACAGGGACGTGTAACCGACCACAGAATCAATCTTACCCTTTATAAACTGGACAAGATTATGAATGGCGATATCCAGGAAATCTTAGATGCGCTGATCGCAGCCGACCAGGCAGCAAAATTAGCTAAGATGAATGAGAATTAATATGAATTAGTAAGAATCAAGAAAAGCGGTCTTTTGGTTAGGTCAAAGGATTGCTTTTTTCTTGCTTTACAGGAAATTGCTTTCCTGTAAAGTAAAAAACGCTTCGCGAGGATGCGCACTGCGGCGTATAAGGTAGATGTCGCAAGCGACCGCCGCAGGTGTGAGAATGTGCCAAGGTACATTCTTTGTTGTGGGTATTAGGATACTTTGGAGAGTCAAGTATTAGAGTCTATAAGAAAAACAAGAATGGAAGAGTAAATAGAAATCTCCCTTTTTACAAAAGTGTGTCTGATGCATACTAACTCATAATTATACGAAACACCACTCTTTTATTCATTTTTCTATTCACTTCTTACTAATGGGTATTCATTTTTACTTTAAGTTGTCGTGCAATTTATTAGAATGGAATTTTTGAAAGAGCCAGCATCTTGAATGGGCTGACTCTTTCAATGTCACCTGTAATTGACAAACTGGAAGTTATAAACATCTTTGCAAATATACCATATCTATTAACTGTACACCACACTCATAAATTGGGTGGTCATAATTGTCCGTAAAGAAATTCGGAATATTGTGAGATCGGACAAATCCGCATTTTTCATAAAACGGTACGGTCAACGGGCTGTCACCTGTTCCAACCTGCAAAATAGAATATTCATCTGAATATTTACTTACAAGGAAGTCAATCAATGCTTTCCCATAGCCCTGTCCTTGATTCTGAGGATCAACTGCAATATTTTTAATTTCAAGTATTCCATTATCTTCATCAGTAACGACACATTCAGCTTTTACATTACCATCTTCAAGTACATACATAGTACCTTTTTCAAGATAGTGATCAATCATATTTTCCTGCTCATCAGCTAATAACAATAATGCTATAAATTGCTTTTTATTCTCATTCACTTCTCGGATTTTCATATTTATTACTCCGTCAAACTGGAATTTGAAAACCATAAAATTATGAGTGATTATTGCTCTCCATAGGTTATCAATAAAATCCTCCAAAAGCCTTGAAAATAAAGGATTTATCGCAATGTGTTCGCCTTATCCATTTATATGATTTCACACAAGTTTACTCTTTCCCTGACTGCTTATAAGGGCAAAATCAAGGGCAAGAAAATCTCATAACAAGATATAACAGAGTGTGGCAATCGGAGAACTGTGACATATGTGCGAATATATTATAACGGAGGATTTTTAATGGACAAGTACATTTATGATGAAAGCAATGGTCTTTGGTATGAATTGCAAGGAGATTATTATATTCCTTGTCTTACTTTACCAACCGAAAAAGAACACAAGCCTATCGGCTTATGGGGACAGCGACACAAACGCTATTTGTAGGAACATAAAAGGGCGGTTTACATTACACTGCTCACAAGCGGCAAGTTGAACAGTTACCTTGCTGACATTAACGAACAGGCAACAAATATGATGTTCCGCTTGGTCGAGCAAATGGCTGACAGGGAGGGCGTGACCAAACAACTAAAAGCAGAAAGCCCGATATTATGGATTGGAAGAATGAATGAGATACAAGCAAGGGTGAGAGAAATTATATATAGCGAACTGATTTATACCTAAAAAGAGGGCGGCAGCATTTTTGCTGTCGCTCTCTTAATTACCATATCGCAAGGACAGATGAGCCAGTCAACGGCGAGTGTAACCCGTTTATCTTGACCGGCTGTTTTTGCTATTCATTCGATAAGCAGAAATCTATCTTTTTTTCTTCTCCTGTCCTAATGAAATAAATCCTATCGTAACAGCCAGTGCAAGTATAATGTCATGCTTACCCAATGGATTGACTATAATCAAATATACTAGATATGCTGTGCAAAGTAACAATACCGCCAGCAGGATTTCATGTGCAATATTTGTATTCTTAAACATTTTGTGTCCACATTATAATCGCTTGTCAAAATAAATCGTTGCAACCAGTTCAATCAAATTGCGTATTCCAATATAGAGCAAAGCAAAAATTGAAACTCGTTGGAGTGTAACTGTTGTTTGCATATTTATAAAAAGTGGTAGAACAGCAATTAAAACTATCAAAATCGAATGTGCAAGATTTGCGGCATTACTCGCTTTTAATTGTATCAGTTGCCAGCGTTCATCTCCTCTGTATTTCACTTGCTTCTTGGCTTTTGAAATATATAACCAAAGAGTTATGCCTAATGCGATAATGAGAAAAACTAAGATAATTATTTGTTCATTCATGTTATTTATCCTCCCTATGCTCAAAAACTTCATCAATAGAAACGCCAAAAACTTCTGCAATCTTAAAAGCCAACTCCAAAGACGGAGTATATTTATATTTTTCTATTGATATAACCGCCTGTCGAGAAATCCCAACCTTATCTGCCAAATCTGCTTGTGTCCAATCTCTTTCGGCTCGTAGAACTTTAATCCTATTCCATATCAAAGTCATCTCTCCTTTCCAAAATGTAACTAAGTAATTACATACATAGTGTAATATGCTCATTACATTTTGTCAAGTGATAATAACAAAAATAGAGAGAAAGGTTTTCATAGTTGGTAAATAGTAACCTGAGAGGTTTTCATAGTTTTTGCATTGTGGAAATGTATAAAACAAACTGGAGGTCTATCGCTTGTTTTCAGTTACTTGCTTCTTTACTGCATATGAGAATTTTCTCAGTTGTTCAAGCGTTTGTTAAAAATTGTGAGAACAAATAGAATATTATGTATGCCGCCGCTATGGGCAAAACCGTAACGGCGGTTTTTCAATGCCTATCGGCTATCTCTGTCAATGGATTTCTTACGCTGTCTTTGCGGTGGTTTCTGCTTGTTGCGTTCCTGTATCTCACGCAGATGTTTTAGCACGCTCTGCTTTTCGGGTGGTCTGTGCTGTTCTTTAGCGGCGGCTGTCGGTTTCCTGCTGACTTGATATTCCCACTCGGCAAGGTCACGGTTGTACTGTTCTACAACGCTTTCCATTTCTCGGAAAGTCCTCATAAAAACTTGTACATCGGGATAACCGTCCGCTTTGAGTGTATCGGGGATTTTATCCAACCTGTCGGCAACCTCCGCTTCGGTTTCTTTGATTTTTACCTCCAACGCTTTTCGTTCTTTACCTTTGAAAAGCCCCTTTGTATCGGCAAGCTGCTGTTTCAACTGCGGCAAAACTTTATCCCGCAAGTTTTTAATTTCCATTGCCTTATCCTGTACCTTTATCATCAGATTTCGCATATGACGGAACTCTGCCATATCAATATCAAGTGTAGGCTTGGGCGGCATATCTTTTTCCCGAATAAGGTTTTGAAGAAAATCTTTTGCCTTTGTCACAATCCCACGGAACAGATTGGGCAGCCAGCCTTTGCTTTTTATAGATTGGCTTGCTTTGTTGTGTATCTCGGTCTGCTTGACTTCTAAAATCTTTGCTTCGGAAATACCCGATATGAGTGCCATATCCGCTGTCCTGTTCCATTCCTGCCTTGCGGCATTATCCGTTTCAATCTCGGCGGCTTTGGGATTGTTCTTGCCGATTTTCTTGGTGGGAAGATAAACGCTGTTCTTATCAAATACCTTTAACTGCTGTTCGGGATCGGAGATATGCCGATTGATAAGGTCGGTATAAATCTCCTTTACCTCCCGAAGAAAAGGCTCACTTTTGAATTTATCATCTTTCACAGTAAAGAGGTGGCTTTCGTAAACCTCGCCCTTTTTTATGACGGTGCAGCCTTTTCGTATCTGTCCGTCCTCTCCTATGATTTCTTTCTTGGTGCGTACCCTTTTGCCTGTTTCATCATAGAACACGCTGCGAGTGGCTATCTTGATGTCAGGTTCAGGAAGCAGTTTCCTTTCGCTGAAGATAAGGTGGATATGATAGTTTGTCTTGCGTTTGTTGTGGTGGAGAGCTGACACGCACTCCACACCATACCGCCTGCGGAACTCCTCCGTAAAATCTTCAAGGACTTCCTGCGGCTCGTATCTTGTATAAATTTCGGGCAGGGCGATAATCAATTCCCTTGCTTCAATACATTTGCCCTCTGTACCGCTTCGCTTAAATTCCTGCTGGCTTTCCCTTGCAAGGTTACTCCAAAATTCATTGTCGGCGGTGCGGTAGGTGGCATAGAGGTTTTCCTGTCTTGCGTGGCTTGTGATATAGGATATTCTTCCCTTGACATTGGGTAGCTTTGACATCTGTATAAAACTGTGTCTTGCCATATACTCCTTCCTCCCGTGACGGGCATACTCTTTTTGCAACCGAGAAATCGGTTGCCGCTGTTTCGGCGGCGTAAGCAGACGGACAGCGAAGAAAACAGCGGGCTGTTTTCTTCTGTATCATAGTGGCGGTGCTTTGCCCGAAGCTGTGATACATAGCCCCCTGCAAGGGCGAAATACCCAGAGTACAAATCGAAGATTTGTGCGAGGGGTATATTTCGCTCTCAAACGCCGAGGGCTTTGGAGAACGGTTATTCCACTTTTCGTACATCGCTTGGATTAAGGAGATTCCTGCCCTGATTGACCGTCATAAAACGCTCCAACGTATCCCTGCGGATAATCGTCTTTCGTCCGACTTTCAGAACGGGAAGTTTGCCCCAGTCTACCAGTTTTCGCATAGTGTTCCTACCGATACCCGTACATTCCGCTGCTTCTTCGATAGTTAAACCCATTTTAATTTCTGTCATTACACATCTCTCCTTTCAAAATACTCATTTTGCAACTTTGCAATTATCATTATACTTATTTTGCTATCTCTTGTCAACTCATTTTACAACCTGTTAAGGATATTTTTTAACCTTTATCGAGAAAAGGGTTGCAAAATGAGTTTTGATATGCTATACTTGGTTTCGATAGGAGGTGGAAACCTTGAAAAAAGAAATTACATTCACCGCAAAACAGGTCGGTGAACGAGTAAAAGAACGTCGAACAGAATTGAATCTCACAATGCCGGAGCTTGGCAAACGTATCGGAGTGAACAAGTCAACGATACAGAGATACGAAGCAGACGGCGTAGACCCAAAGAGAACAATGATTATCAATGGACTGGCAGAAGCACTGTTTACCACTCCCGAATGGCTCACAGGTCTTTCAGAGGATAAGGAATATGACAGTAGAACGCTCTGTGAAAAGGACTTGGAAGAACATATCAGAAAGTACATTGATACTGTGTCTACGGTTGTGAATGGAGAACCACACCAACAGCTCCTTACCACATTCCTCGGAAAGATGATTGATTTGTATTCCGTTCTCTGCCACCACTTCTCCGATGCTATGACAGAGGTTGACCGTGTTGCAGAAGATGAAGGACTGAAACAGTCTCTTATGAGATATGCGATTGAGTCGGGAGCGATTAAGGAACGAGTTTACCATAAAGAAATGGAAGCACCGATTGAGGATATGAAACGATTCTTAGACGGAATTTTACATATCTACGATGAAGGTCGTACCGCTGTGAAGATGGGAGACCTTTTCGGGATAGTAGCGGAAGCCGAAGCAAGGCTTGCCGAAAAAGAATAATTCCGTGGCTCTTTGACAACAAAAAAGCCGATTAAACAATCGGCGGATGTGACACTATTTACTTTACGCACACCATACGTCACAGTTCCGATTGCCACGGATAGAAAGGAGACTATTTATCAATGGCAAAAGGATCTGTAAGAAAAAAGGGCAAGAAATGGTACTACCGCTTCTATGTAGAAGATGAAAGCGGAAAGATGGTACAGCGTGAGTTTGCAGGCACAGAAAGCAAATCCGAAACGGAAGCATTGCTCCGCAAGGCAATGGAGGACTACGAAGCGAAGAAATTCGTGGCAAAGCCTGAAAACACCACTGTGGGTATGCTGCTTGATATGTGGGTGGAGGAAGAACTGAAACCCGGCAATCTGAGCAACGGTACAGTGATGGCGTATATGGGAACAGTGAACAGGATAAAGCAATATCCTATCGGCGACAGAAAGCTGAAAACGGTCACTGCGGAACATTTACAGGCATTTATGGATTTCCTTACTTTCGGAGGACAAAACCCCGACGGGACAACAGCAAAGGCACTCAGCAAAGGGTATCTGAGGTTGTTCTCGGCGGTATTGCAGGGGGCGTTCCGATTTGCGGTATTCCCGAAGAAACTGATTTCCTTTAACCCTATGCAGTATGTGGTATGGAGGGGAAAGAAAGAGGAATACGAACTGTTTGCAGACGAAGGCGGAGAAGTTGACAGCACTCCTACCATTGACCACCAGCAGTTTGTGATGTTGGAGGACTTTCTGAAAAAGAAAGACAATCCGGCATTGCTCCCGATGCAGATAGCCTATTACACAGGACTTCGTATCGGAGAAGTGTGTGGTCTGACTTGGCAGGACATCAACCTTGACGGACAGCACCTCACAGTACGACGCAGTATGCGATATAACGGGCAAAGGCACAAGACAGAGATAGGTGCTACCAAACGCAAGAAAGTCCGCACCGTGGACTTCTGCGACACTCTGGCTGACATTCTCAGAAAGACAAAGACGGAACAGCACAAGAACCGCTTCAAGTATGGCGAACTCTACCACCTCAACTACTACAAAGAGGTCAAAGAGAAAGAACGTACTTACTATGAAGTCTACAGCCTGCCGAGAACGGAGGAAGTTCCCGACGGATACAAGGAAATATCCTTTGTCTGCCTGAGACCTGACGGAGCATACGAGTCACCGAGTACGGTTAGTGTTATGACAAGGTCGGCAAAAAAGAAACTGGAAGGATTTGAAGATTTCCATTTTCATATGCTGAGACACACATTCACCAGCAATCTGCTCTCCAACGGTGCAGCACCGAAGGATGTGCAGGAACTACTCGGACACGCTGACGTAAGTACCACAATGAACATCTACGCTCACTCTAAGAGGGAAGCGAAACGAACTTCCGCAAGACTGCTTGATAAGGTGGTCGGGGAAGCCTAAACAAAAAGTTTCCCTTGTTTCGGCTCATAAGGGCAAAAACAAGGGAAAACACATAAGGAACGAGTATTAAAATGCCGATTTTCCTTGAAAATACAAGGGTTTCGGAGGATTGATTAGATAAACTGGAATTTAGTGTTTAGAACGTCGAACAATAAAGTAAATCAACCACTCTATGACTAATACACCGAGATAAAAAATTCCCCATACAGCAAAACGAATCAGCTTTGTTTCTAGTGTCTGTACAGCACCGTGTTCATCACTTATTTATACACGTTTGTAAATAATGGGATCATCGTATCCAAAAGTCCGCTTTCCGTTAACTTCAATAATTTCAGATACTTCCAAACAACTATCAGAAAACTTTTCCCAAAGCTTAAATGTCATTACTGGTGAAAACTGACTTGTGCTGCCTCCCTCCCAGATGCCATCATTTTCATGATAAAGTGCCGGAGTAAACTTTTTAGATTTTTTCAGTTCACTATAATCAACATTTTTCATAGAATCATATGAGAATGTATTTTTGTCTTCTCCTTCTGGAATCTCATAGGAGGAAAGTAAAATTCCATCTTCATTTTCTGTAATAAGGAAAAGGTGCGGTGATGCATGACGGTTACCATTGGTCTCATAGTAACTTTCTTCAACAACAAATTTTCCATTGAAATCATGAGGAATATTATTTATTTTGTCATTGCAGACTGTATTTACATGCTTAGCATAAGGATATATTTTTCCTGTTGCCTGCATCATATTAAACTGCTCTTTGTTATCAAAACATCCCGTCATCATACCAATAAAATTATCAAGTTTCATCATTTTATTTTACCTCCATAAATTTCGATTTGTATTTCTGTTTGTTTTAAAAATGGACAATCCAAATGAGCTGTCCGCTTTAGTTTAATTATTTGTTAAGCTTAAAGGTCATATATACGGGGTTGTGATCAGAATACTTAAACTGAAGGTCATAAACATCGCTGTTTGTAACTGTAACATTGTCAGAAACTATAAATCCGTCAACCGTAAGTACAAACTGCTTGTCGTGATACGGACCGTCGGCATTTCTGCATGAGGGAATCGGATTTTTCTCATTGTAAGGAGCAACAATTTTGAGATTTGTTCCATCAAACAATTTTGAATCAACAGGTTGCGCCCAAGTATAATTTGTGCCGTCAATTCCGAAAATCTTGCCCGAATCGCCAAGCAAGTCCTTGTTGAAATCGCCGCCTGCGATACAGTAATTCCCCTTTTCATATTCCGCCTGCATATCACTTATAAGCATTTTAAGCTGATCGGTTGCGATTGTTCCGTCAGAGGTATATGCCGAGAGATGAAGCGTATAAAGCACAAGTTCTTTGCCGTTTTCAACAGTAATTCTCGAAACAGAATAGCAACGGTCAAGGTCAACGAATTTCATAAAACCGTTTTCAATCGGCAAGCTGCGTCTTAAACCGCTTTCAACATTGAACTTTGACAAGGTCAACATACCGGCATAGGATTTGCCGTGAGGCTTGGTAATAGGATAGAACAAATACGGACTGTCAAAGTTTACCGTGAACATTGAATCATATCCGTCAAGCTTACCTCTGAGCGCTTCCTCTTGGTCATAGTGATAACTGCGTGTTGCTTTCTTATCAACTTCCTCGATAAGAATAATATCGGGATTTTCGGATTTAAGGAAATCTCCTATTCCGTCAATTACGCTCTTAACCGACTCCTCGGAATTAGCACGGCTCTTTGTACCGCCGTCCATAAAGAAGCCGAAGTCGGGAGTATAAGCCGCAAAACCGATATTGTACGAAATGGCCTTATACTCTTGGTCAACAAGAGCAGACTCGCTCGTAACATCGTTTATCTGCAAAGCTTGATTGTCCTCAATTCTGTGGTAGTCAATCATGACATAAGCAACATATCCGCCTACAATCAAAACCGCCACAAGAAGAATAATCAAAATGATTTTTAGTACCTTTTTTGCCTTTACTGACACGCAACCACCCTTTTTCGTTATTTTATAAAAAAATCATCGATGATATGGTTAAAATTATAGCACTATTTCATATATTTTACAAGGCAAAAACAAAACTGTAAATAAATTCTCTTACTCTACTTATTTAATTCAATTCAGAATAAAAACTTCAACTTTATTCTGCTTAAAGTATATGAGGTTTTGGCTTTTTCTTATAGTTTGCGAATGTAAGTAAAACAAAAAGCCCTTTGAGAAAGGGATTTCTCCTCTCTCAAATGGCAGTATGATACACAAAGTGAGATAAATAGATTTTCTGTCAACCTAAATAATATGACAATGACATCAGTCTGTTATAATCACCTTTACTCATACAAAACAAAGCCGGTAATTGCGCCGTTTTGCTGTTCAACAACACTTGTTTCAACGTTGGTTGAAACACCTTTTGACGCAATGCTGCCGAATATCATCAAAAGGATATTAAAAATAATTATAACAAGCAAAATAATGCCTACCGCTTTCCAAATTCTTTTGCTTTTTCTGTTTTTTATTGCTAACTGCTCGCTGATTTTTGCAAGCTGAAGCGCAACCTCGTCCCTGCTCTCCTCGTCGCTTACCTCTTTACCGAGAAGCACGCTTGCGTCGGTATCGAGCACGTCGGCAATTTCGACAAGAATTTCCGCATCGGGAACAGACAAACCCTTTTCCCATTTGCTCACCGTTTGCCTTACTACATTCAGCTTCATTGCAAGCTCCTGTTGGGTATATCCCTTTGCCTTGCGCATAGCCTTTAAATTTTCACCAAACATA